>Ga0155345_113_pt1 | contig 235335 bp, 212 predicted proteins | sample RifCSPhighO2_02_FD_106313 | JGI IMG/M metagenome (GOLD analysis project Ga0155345, IMG submission 106313) | Rhodobacterales bacterium RIFCSPHIGHO2_02_FULL_62_130
GATTTCATTGGCTTGGACACCTGCCTTGCCATCATGAACGTGCTGCATGAAGGGCTGGCGGACACGAAATACCGCCCCTGCCCGCTGCTGACCAAATATGTCGAGGCCGGCTGGCTCGGCCGCAAAACCCAGCGCGGTTTCTACGATTATCGCGGCGAAGTGCCAGTTCCGACGCGCTGAAATCCGGCGACCACCCAACGAAACCAACGCCCCGTCGCAACGCGGGCGATCCTTTTCCCACAGCCAATGAGGCCCAAAATGAACGCTCCGACCTTCCGCGATTCCGTCGATGCCATGTTCCGCCGCGCCGCCAAGATCCTTGATCTGCCGGATGGGCTGGAGGAGAAAATCCGCGTCTGCAACTCGACCTATGTGGTGCGGTTCGGGGTGCGGCTGCGGGGCGAGATCCACACCTTTACCGGCTATCGCTCGGTCCATTCCGAACATATGGAGCCGGTCAAGGGCGGCATCCGCTATGCTATGGATGTCAATCAGGATGAGGTCGAGGCGCTGGCGGCGCTGATGACCTACAAATGCGCGTTGGTGGAAACGCCCTTTGGCGGATCGAAGGGCGGGCTGTGCATTGATCCGCGCGCGTGGGAAGAGCATGAGTTGGAGCAGATCACCCGCCGCTTTACCTATGAACTGGCCAAGCGCGGGCTGATCAGCCCCAGCCAGAACGTGCCTGCGCCGGATATGGGAACCGGCGAGCGCGAGATGGCATGGATGGCAGACCAATATGCCCGCATGTTCACCACCGACATCAACGCGCGGGCCTGCGTGACGGGCAAGCCGCTGAGTGCGGGCGGCATCGTGGGGCGGGTCGAGGCGACAGGGCGCGGTCTGCAATACGCGCTGCGCGAATTCTTCCGCCACCCCGAAGATGTGCGGATTGCTGGGCTGGCAGGCGATTTGGCGGGCAAACGTGTGGTGGTGCAGGGCTTGGGCAATGTGGGCAGCCATGTTGCGCGTTTTCTGAGCGAGGAGGACGGCGCGAAGGTGATCTGCGTTATCGAACGCGATGGCGCGGTGTTCAATGCAGACGGGTTGGATATTGCCGCACTGGTGGCGCATCTGAAGGAGACGGGCGGCGTGGTGGGCTTTGCGGGCGGCACCTGTCAGCCAGACGGGGCGGCGGCGCTGGAAACGGAATGCGATATTCTGATCCCCGCCGCGATGGAGGGGGCGATCCATGCCGGAAACGCCGCCGCGATCCGCGCACGCCTGATCCTTGAGGCGGCGAATGGCCCTGTGACCGCCGAAGCGGATCAGGTCCTTGCCGCGCGCGGCGTGGTCATCATCCCTGATCTGTTCGCCAATGCGGGCGGGGTGACCGTGTCCTATTTCGAATGGGTGAAGAACCTGAGCCACATTCCCTTTGGCCGGATGCAACGCCGCCATGAAGAGGCGCGCAATCACATGCTGGTCGAGGAATTGGAGCAATTGGCGGCCAAGCTGAACATGGGCTGGACGCTTTCGGATGGTTTCAAGCAAGCCTTCCTGCGTGGCGCGGATGAATTGGAGCTGGTGCGCTCGGGTCTGGATGACACGATGCGGACCGCTTACCAATCGATGCGCGCGCTGTGGCACAGTGATGCGCGGGTGACAGACCTTCGCACCGCAGCCTATTGCATCTCGATTGGTCGGGTGGCCGAGGCCTATCGCTCCAAAGGGCTTTAACGACGGGTCTTGCGCGCGCCGACACCGGCGCGCGCGTTTTTCTTGGCGCGATTTGCGGCGCTATTCTTGATTGAAAGAATCGGATTTACAAATCCGACTAAATAACTCAGGTTAGGCGCATGCCCAGCCACCCGTTTCTCGGGAAGCCCGGTTCTGATCCGTATCAGCCCCGTTCGCCGAGGAGCCTCCATGACCGACACGATCCTCTCTGCCCAAGTGCCATGCCATGATGCGCGCATGTTGCTGGGGGGACAGATGACAGCGCAGATCGTGCTGGACGATCAGGTTTACACCCTGCGCCTGACCAAGGCGGGCAAGCTGATCCTGACCAAATAGGCCATTGCGCCCTTTGCCCTTTCTGTAGGAAATCCCATGTCCAACCGCCGCCTTGCCCTTTTTGCCAGCACTGCCTTGGCCGCCGCCACCCTGTCGCAGCCTGCAACAGCCGCCACCCCCGCCGAGGTGGTCACGACCTATGCCGATATTGCAGAGGCGGCCTATGGCGATAGCCTGACTGCGGCGATTGGCCTGCAAGGCGCGGTCGAAGCCCTGATTGCGGCACCGTCAGAGCAGAGTTTGGCTGCGGCCCGTGCGGCGTGGATCGCCGCACGCCCGTCCTATCAGCAGACCGAGGTCTATCGCTTTGGCAATGCCATCGTTGATGACTGGGAGGGTAGGGTGAATGCATGGCCGCTGGATGAAGGGCTGATCGATTATGTCGATCCCGCTTATGGGCAGTCCGAGGAGAATGCGCTGTCGGCGCTGAATGTCATTGCCACGCCACATTTCACCCTGTCGGGCGCTGCGGTGGATGCCAGCACCATCACGCCGGAATTGATCGCAGGCACGCTGCAAGAGGCGGGCGGGATCGAGGCGAATGTGGCTTCGGGCTATCACGCGATTGAATTTCTGCTTTGGGGGCAGGATCTGAACGGCACCGGACCGGGGGCGGGCAGCAGGCCGTTCAGCGATTTTGTGCAAGGCGACGGTTGCACGGGCGGCAACTGTGATCGCCGTGCGGCCTATCTGCAGGCCGCGACCACGCTTCTGGTGGCGGATCTGACCGAAATGGCGGGCAATTGGGCCGAAGGCGGTGCCGCCCGCGCCCCGCTTGAGGCCGACCCCGCAGCCGCCCTTGCCGCGATGCTGACTGGTATGGGCAGCCTGTCCTATGGCGAATTGGCGGGCCAGCGCATGCGGTTGGGGCTGATGCTGAACGACCCCGAAGAAGAGCATGACTGCTTTTCTGACAATACCCATAATAGCCAGTATTATGATGGGCTTGGCATCCAGAATGTCTATCTGGGCCATTACATCCGCGCCGATGGCAGCACCGTTTCCGGCCCGTCGCTGTCTGATCTGGTGGCGCAGGCTGATCCTGCGGTCGATACCCGCCTGAAGGCCGAGCTTGACGCCTCGGTCGCGGCGCTTGCCGCGCTGAAGGTGGCAGCCGAGGCGGGGATGGCCTATGATCAGATGCTGGCCCCCGGCAATGCCGAGGGCGAGGCGCTGATCATGGGTGGGGTTGAGGCACTTGTGACGCAGACCGCCTCGATCCAGCGCGCGATGCTGGTGCTGGGGCTGACGGCGGCTTCGTTCGAAGGATCGGAAAGTCTGGATAATCCAGCGGCTGTCTTTCAATGATCCGACACTGGTCAGGTTTGGCGGCGGCTTTGGGCGCGGTTGCGCTGGCGGCACCGGTGCTGGCCCAATCGCTGGATGACAGCCCCTTGGCGATGCTGCCGCGCAGCAAGGCCGAGATTGCGCGCATCGCCGCTGTTGTGGCCCCGACCCGTGATTTCAGCAAGGCCGAAGCCTTTGAGGTGAAATCGGCAGGGGCGGCGACGGTGCGGGTGCGGCCCACGGCGGATGCGTTTTCGCAGTTCTCCGGCAATATGGCCTTTGACCGCCAGATGAATTTCAATCTGGGCAATGCGCTGTTCACCAAGACCTGGGTGCCGTCGCCTTCGTCCACGCGGGCCTCGGATGGGCTGGGGCCGCTGTTCAACGCGCGCGGTTGTCAGGATTGCCACCTGAAAGACGGGCGTGGCCATACGCCCGCAGACGGGGAAAAGCCGGTGTCGCTGTTCTTGCGCCTGTCAGTGCCGGGTGGGTCTGCGCCCGCCGATATCAAGGACTGGCTCGCGACCCAACCCGAGCCTGTCTATGGCGGCCAGTTGCAGAATTTTGCGGTCGAAGGCCATGCCGCCGAAGGGCGGATGCAGGTCAGCTATGCCGATGTGCCGGTGATCTTGGCGGATGGTGCGGTGGTGACGCTGCGCGCGCCTGACTATGCTGTGGCAGACGCGGCCTATGGCCCGATGCGGGATGATGTGCAGCTGTCGCCACGGATTGCGCCGCAAATGATCGGGCTGGGATTGCTGGAGGCGATTCCGGCGGCGGATCTGTTGGCGCAGGTGGATGAGACCGACCGTGACGGCGATGGCATCTCGGGGCGGGCCAGTGTTGTTCCCAGTGCGGAACTGGCGCGGCCCGCGCTGGGTCGGTTCGGGCTGAAGGCAGGGGCCGCGACGGTGCGCGACCAGACGGCGGCGGCGTTTTCGGGTGATATGGGGCTGTCAACGCCGCTGCATCCCGACCCTTGGGGCGATTGCAGCGCGGCACAGGACGCCTGCCGCACCGCCCCCGACGGGGCCGAGCCGGACAGTCGTGACGGGCTGGAGGTTGACCAGCAAAGTCTTGATCTGGTGACATTTTACGCGCGCAATCTGGCGGTGCCAGAGCGGCGGGACGTGGATGCGCCGCAGGTTTTGCGCGGGAAAGAACTGTTCTACAGCCTGAACTGCACCGGCTGTCATACCCCCAAACACGTCACCGCGCGGCTGGCCGATCAGCCCGAGCAAAGCTTTCAACTGATCTGGCCCTATACCGACCTTTTACTGCATGACATGGGGGCAGGGCTGGCCGACAACCGCCCCGAAGGCCGCGCGACGGGCCGCGAATGGAAGACCCCGCCGCTGTGGGGCATCGGGTTGACGGCGCAAGTTTCGGGGCATAGCGAATTTCTGCATGACGGGCGGGCGCGCACTCTGCTGGAGGCAATTTTGTGGCATGGTGGCGAGGCGGAAGCGGCGCGCGACGCGGTGGTAGCGCTGCCGAAACCTGACCGCGATGCTTTGATCGCCTTTCTGGAAAGCCTGTAAGATGTTGCGCCCGTTGACCCTTGGCCCGTTGATGCTTTGCTTGTGCCTTGCCACTCCGGCGATGGCGGATTTTCCCGAAACGCTGCGGCAGCATATCCTGCCGGGCTATGCCGCCTTTGCGGTGGCGACGGCGGATCTGGCGCAGGCGGCGCAGCAAGACTGCGATGCCGTGGCGCTGCGGCCCGCGTTCCAAGCGGCATTTGATGCGTGGATCGGGGTGCAGCATTTGCGCTTTGGTCCGGTCGAGGTGGATGGTCGGGGCTTGGCGATCCAGTTCTGGCCTGATCCGAAAGGCGCAGGTGCCAAGGCGCAGCGGGGGCTGCTGTTGGACGATGCGGCTGCGTTGACGCCGGACCATATGGCCGAGCAATCGGTGGCGGCGCGGGGCCTGTCGGGGCTGGAGCGGCTGCTTTACCCCGCCGACCCGCTGCCCGCCGATCCTTGCGCGCTGATCCGCGCCACGGCGGCTGATCTGGCGCAGACTGCGCAGACCGTGAATGACGCATGGCTTGTAGGTTATGCCGAAACGCTGCTGACCGCAGGCGAGTCCGGCAACACCACCTATCTGACCCGCCCCGAGGCCCGCCAAGCCCTGTTCACCCAAGTCATCACCGCACTGGAGTTCCTGCAGGATCAGCGCCTTGGCCGCCCCTTGGGGACGTTCGATGCGCCGCACCCTGAACGGGCTGAGGCGCGGGCTTCGGGGCGCAGTCTGGTCAATATCCGGCTGTCTTTGCACAGTTTGCGCGCGATGGTCGCAACCCTGTCCCCCGATGTGCCAAAGACAATGGCCGCCTTCGATCATGCCATCGCCTTGGCCGAGGCACTGGATGATCCGGTTCTGGCGGGCGTTGCCACCGCGCAAGGGCGGCTGCGGGTCGAGATATTGCAGCAGGCTGTCACCGCCCTGCGCGATACGGCGCTGGCCGAATTGGGGCCGGAGCTGGATGTCGGGATCGGGTTCAATGCGGCGGATGGAGACTGACATGATCGCGCGCCGCAGCTTTCTGGCCGGATTGGCTGCTGCCAGCCTGCCGCGCGTGGCTTGGGCCGAGGTCGGCAGTCCGGCCTGTCTGGCGGCGGGCAAATGGGGCGACGATTTCGTGCTGCACGGGCTGTCGGCGGCGGGCGAAAGCCTGTTCCGGATCGCCTTGCCCGCGCGCGGACATGCGGCGGCGGCGCATCCGGTGGAGGCGCTGGCGGTGGCCTTTGCGCGGCGGCCCGGCACCTTCGCGCTGGTGATCGATTGCCAGAGCGGAGCGGTGCGCCATCGTCTTACCCCGCCGGAAGGGCGGCAATTCAACGGGCATGGGGTGTTTGTGGTGGGCGGTGCGGTGCTGCTGACCTCGGAAGTGGTGGCCGAAGGCTCGGCGGGACGGATCGGGGTTTGGGAGACGGCGGGCTTTCGCCGCATTGGCGAATGGGACAGTGGCGGCATCGGGCCGCATGATCTGAAACGGCTGCCGGATGGCCGTGTGGTGATCGCCAATGGCGGCATCCAGACCGATCCGGCCGATCGCAGCAAGCTGAACCTGCCCGACATGCGGCCCAATCTGACGCTGCTCTCTGACAGCGGGCAGATGCTTGATCAGGTGGAACTGCCTGCTGATCTGCGGCAAAACTCGATCCGGCATCTGGCGGTTTTGGGCGACACTATCGCCTTTGCGATGCAATGGGAGGGCGATCCGGCCTTGCCCGTGCCGCAGTTGGGCCTGTGGACACCCGGCAGCCCGCCCCGGCTTTGCCCGCCCGAGGAGACTGATGCGATGGCCATGCAGGGCTATGCCGGATCGATTGCCGTCAGTCCGGCGGGGGACATGATCGGGCTGACTTCGGCCCCTGCGGGGGTGCTGATGCTGTTTGATGCGAAAGGCACGCCCCTTGCCACCCATCGCCGCACCGACATTTCCGGCATCGCGACGCTGTCGGGCGGGTTGGTGGCGACGGACGGGCAGGGCGGGATCTGGAGTGTCGGGACCAAGGGGCTGACGCTGCTGACTCAGGCCGAAACCCTGTGGGACAATCATTTGATTGCCCTGACCTAGCGGCAGGCGTGACCGCTATTCCGCCGATACCAGCCGCAGAATCGTATCGATGTTGAAGCGCAGCCGTTCTTCCAGCGCGTCTTTCGCCATCAGATCCCGCTCGAACACGATCGAGCCGGTAAAGCGGTTGGTCATGTAATAATAGCTGATGGCGGCAATCGTGATGTTCAGTTGCACCGGATCGATGCCGCTGCGGAACTGCCCTGCAGCCACGCCCCGCGCCAGAATATCCTCGACCATCGAGACAAACTTGCGGCTGTAGACCTTGATGATTTCGGATTTCTTCAAGTGTTTGGCGCGATGCAGGTTTTCGCTGTTCACCAGCGTGATGAACTCGGGGTTTTTCAGGTAGTAATCCCATGTGAACCGCACCAGCCGTTCCAAGGCCAGCTTGGGTTCCAGATGGTCAAGGTTCAGCTTTTGCTCGGCTGTGCGGATATCGACATAGGCGTTTTCCAGCACGGTCTGGAACAGCCCCTCTTTGCTGCCGAAGTAGTGATAGATCATCCGCTTGTTGGCTTTGGCCTTTTCCGAGATCACATCGACGCGCGCCCCGCCCATGCCGTTCTTGGCAAATTCCTTTTTGGCCGCATCCAGAATGCGCGCCTTGGTTGCTTCGGCATCGCGGACGCGCGGTTTTACGACGGGTTCGGCAGGCTCGGTCGGGGGTGTCACAGGTCTATCCTTTGCCAGCGATGCGCGCAGCACCTGTGCCAGTCTTACACAGACCATGTCGCCTGCGTCAAAGCGGTTCCTTGCGTTGCCATGCTTTTCTGCATCGAAAAACACTTGACTCATCTTGGCGTAAGAAAGTAACCAGTTAGTGCGTTAAATGGGTGACGCCTTCCGGAACGGTGCCGATGTGCCGCAGGAAAACGGGGATCACCCGCCGCCAAACCAGCCGCAGCGCGCGGCGCAAATTGCAAACGGGAGGATAGCCATGTCGACCTTCATCAAGGACTACATCGAGAAAGAGACGATCAACCGCCGGAACTTCCTTCTCGCCTCGGCGGCGGGGCTGGGGTCGATGGCGATGCCGATGGCCTTTGGCAAGGGGGCGGCCTTTGCCGCGGAAAACCCCGCACTGGCATGGAGCTATCGTGACCGCGCCAGCGCCTATTGGAACTCGGTCGTCTCCGGCGGCGAGGCGTTTGTGGAAAGCATCGGCAAGACCAAAGAGGACATGGTCAGCCTGATCAACGAGGGCAGCTCGGAAAAGTCGCTGGCCGACATCAAGGCGTTTCTGGCGAAGAATTCCGGCAATTGCGCCATTGCCTGCGATGCCAATGACAGCCCGAACGCGCGCCCCGTGGTGGAAGCGGTGAAAGAGGCGGGGGGCTATATCTCGACGATCTGGAACAAGACCGACGATCTGCATCCGTGGGATATCGGTGACAACTATGTCAGCCACATGAGCTGGTCTGACGAAAAGCCCGCCGAAGATACCGCGCGCATCCTGTTTGCGGCGATGGGGGGCAAGGGTGGCGTGGTTCACCTGGGCGGTATTCCGGCCAACAATCCGGCGGTCAAACGTCTGAACGGCTTGAAGAACGCGCTGAAGGATTTCCCCGAGATCGAGTTGCTGGACGCCCAGCCCGCCGATTGGGATACCACCAAGGCAGCGGAACTGATGGCCTCGTTCATCACGCGCTATGGCGACAAGATCACCGGCGTGCATTGCGCCAATGACAACATCGCCTATGGCGTGATCGAGGCACTGAAGGCCGAAGGTATCACCGGCATGCCGATCGTGGCCTATGACGGCAATATGGAGGCCGTGCAGATGGTGATGGACGGCGATCTGCTGGCCACCGTGTTCACCAACCCGCATTGGGGCGGCGGCGTCTCGCTGGCCTTGGCCTATCACGCGGCCATCGGCACCTTCAAACCCTCGGAAGAGCCGAACGAACACCGCGAGTTCTATGGCCCGACCATTCTGGTGACCAAGGACGACGCGGCGGATTTCAAGGCCAAATATCTGGACAACGTGCCGACCTATGACTGGACCGATTTCTGGGGTCCGTCGAATGGCGGGATTGTCTACAAATAAGGCGATGGACAACGGGGGGCGGTGCTGCCGCCCCCTTTGCGATCTGACAAACGGGCAGGGGGAACGGACGTGACAGGGCGCTTTTCGCGTGAGGCTGTAATTCGATGGGCGCCGCTATTGGTGCTGATCGCGCTGGTGATCTTGTTCACCGCGATCAATCCGCAGTTCTTCTCGCTTCGCAACTTTGCCCGCATCACCATTTCGTCGGCTCCGGCGCTGATGGTGGCGGTGGGGGTGACTTTCATCATCCTGATGGGATCGATCGACCTGTCGATGGAGGGGGTGATCTCGCTGACCGCGGTGCTGTTCTGCATGGCCTTCGTGCGCTTTGGCGGCAATCTGGCTGCGGGGGGATGGCTGGCGATGCCGCTGATTTTGGCACTGGGGGCGGGGATCGGCTTTGTGAACGGGCTGATCCATGTGCGGCTGCGGATTCCGTCGTTTATGGCCAGCCTTGCGATGGGGTTCGTCGGCACAGGGGCGGCGGTGCTGCTGACCGGTGGCGATATCGTGAAGGTGGATGACGATGTGTTTCGCGGGCTGCTGACCTATCGGGTCTTGGGCTTTCCGCTGATGGTTTATGTGGCGGTGGTGTTTCTGGGGTTGGGCTGGTTCCTGCAAACCCGCACCACGCTGGGGCGCAACTTTTACGCCGTGGGCGGGGGCGAGGATCTGGCCCATGCCTCGGGGCTGAATGTGCGGCGGGTGCGGATTGCGGGCTTTACGCTTGCGGGGGTGTTCTATGCGGTGGCTGCCATTCTGCAGGTGGCCAAGCTGGGACAGGCGGAATCCGTCACGGGGGCGAATTTCATGTTCATCTCGATCACCTCGGTTGTGGTGGGCGGGGTGGCGCTGTGGGGCGGCGTCGGGGGGGTGTGGAACGCGCTGGTCGGCGTGCTGATCGTCAACACCATCAACAACGGCATGGTTGTGATCGGGCTGCCCGATTACGTGCAGGACGGGATGCTGGGCCTGCTGGTGATCGTCGCCGTTGTGCTGTCAACCGACCGCCGCGCCGCGATTGTCGTGAAATAGGGGGCGGGCATGTATCAGCTTGCACATGTAGACAAGAAATTTCCCGGCGTTCACGCGCTGAAATCGGTGGATTTCCAGATTGGCCGGGGCGAGATCGTCGGGCTGGTCGGTGAAAACGGCGCAGGAAAATCCACGCTGATGAAGGTGATCTATGGCGCCTATCAGCCCGATGGCGGCCAGATCCTGATCGACGGCAAGACCGTGCGCTTTGCCAACCCGCGCGCCGCGATGGAGCAGGGCATCGGCATGGTGTTTCAGGAACAATCGCTGATCGCCAACCTGACGGTGATGGAGAATATCTTTCTGGGCTATGAGCAACAGTTCGTCCGCTTCGGCGTGATCAACTGGAAGGCCATGGCGGCGGCGGCTTCGGCGCAACTGGCCAAGGTCAAGCTTGAGATCGATCCCGCCACCATCACCTCGGCGCTGTCTTTCGCGCAGCGGCAGTTGGTGGAACTGGCCAAGGTGCTGACGCTGGAGGAACGGGTTCAGGGCGATCTGGTGATCCTGCTGGACGAGCCGACCTCGGTGCTGGCCGAGGACGAGGTGAAGCTGCTGTTCAAGCTGGTGCGCGAGTTGACCGCGCGGGCGTCGTTCATCTTCGTTTCGCACCGGATGGATGAGGTGATGGAGCTGTCCGACCGCATCTATGTGATGAAAGACGGTGCGGTGGTGGATGTGGTGGCGCGCGGCGAAAAGACCGTCGAGCAGATCCAGCACAAGATGGTCGGCCGCAATGTCGACAAGGAATACTACCGCGAACAGCGCCAGATTCCCTATGACGCCGGCCGCGAATTGCTGCGGATGGAAGGGGTGTCGCTGCCGGGCCGGATCAGCGACATCAGCCTGACCCTGCACGCGGGCGAGGTGCTGTGTCTGGTCGGCACCGAAGGATCGGGGCGCGAGGCGATCTTGCGGACCATCTACGGCATGCGGACGCCCTTGACCGGAACGGTCACGATCAAGGGGCAAGAGATCACCCGCTTTACCCCGCGCAACGCGGTCGAGCGCGGCGTGGGCTATGTCCCGCGCGAGCGCAAGATCGAGGGCATCGTGGCGGGGATGAATGTTTACGAAAACATGACCCTGTCGCAGATGGGCCGCCATTCCCGCGCGGGTGTGCTGCGGATCGGCGGAGAGCGGGCCTTGGCGCGCGACTGGATTTCCAGACTGTCGATCAAGGCCAGTTCCGAGCTTGCCGATTGCGGCAACCTGTCGGGCGGCAACCAGCAAAAGGTGGTGCTGGCGAAATGGCGGTCAGGCGGATCGGACATCATGCTGCTGGATCACCCGACGCGAGGTCTGGATATCGGGGCCAAGGAAGACGTTTACGACATGATCCGCGACATGTCAGAGGCGGGTGTCGGCATCGTTCTGGTGGCTGACACGCTGGAAGAGGCCATCGGCCTGTCGCATTCCATCATCGTGGTCAAGGACGGCGCGATCCAGAAACGGTTCGACTGCCAGCCCGGAGCGAAACCCTCGCTCTATGACCTTCTCCATTACATGATCTGAGGCACGCCAATGGATTTTCAGCGTTTCAAACCGCATCTGCCGTGGATCACCCTGCTGGTGTTGATAGCCCTTGTTGGCGTGGTGGATGATACCTTCCTGCGTCCGGCGAACCTGCTGTCTCTGGCGGGCGATATCGTGCCGTTGTTCATCATGGCGCTGGGGCTGACCTTTGCGATCTATATCGGCGGGATCGATCTTTCGGCGCAGTCGATGGCGAACCTGATCACCGTGGTCGCCTCGGTCTATCTGGCCTCGATGGGGGCATGGGTGGCGCTGCTTTGTGTCATCGTCGGCTTTGGGCTGGGGATGATTTCGGGCTATGTCACCACGCGCCTGCTGGTGCCGTCGTTCATCTCGACATTGGCGGTGGGGGGTGTTGCGTTTTCGCTGGCGCAATACCTGTCGGGGCAGCGGGCGCTGAACATGGATGCGATGCAGCGCGATGCCGTGTTCGGCTGGATGATCGGCAAGACCGGCATGATCCCGAACGAGTTGTTCATTGCCGCCGGATTGCTGGCGATCACCCTGTTCATCGAACGCCGCACCACCCTTGGCCGCGCCCTGAAGGCGGTGGGCGCGGGCGAGCCTGCGGCGGCGGCCTCGGGTCTGAACGTGGCGCGCTACAAGATATTGGCCTTTGCGATTTCCGGCGCATTGGCTGCGATTGCGGGATTGCTGTTCTCGGTCAAGCTGTCGGGCGGGGCGCCGACGATTGCCAACGGCTTTCTGTTGCCCGCCATCGTGGCGGTGTTGGTGGGTGGCACACCCTTGACGGGCGGGGTGGGCGGGGTGCTGAACACTGCCATCGGCACGCTGATCGTCGCCGTGATCCGCGCCTCGATGCTGTATTTCGACATTCAGGCCACGCAACAGCAAATGGTGTTCGGTCTGGTCCTGATCGGAGCCATCGCCCTGACCATAGACCGCGCCAAACTGCGGATCGTGAAATAGGGGATCATGATGAAAGCCGCCGTTCTGGTTGCGCCGCAGCGGTTTGCGCTGCGCGATGTGCCGATGCCTGCCATTGGTCCCGAAGATGCCCTGATCCGCGTGCGCCGCACCGGCATCTGTGGCACCGATCTGCATATCTTCAACGGCCACTATGCCGCCGACCGCCTGCCTCTGATCCCCGGCCACGAGTTCTGTGGCGAGGTTGCGGCCTATGGCGCGCAGGTGCGCCATCTGCGCGATGGTCAGCGGGTGGTGGCCGATATCAATATCGGCTGCGGCACCTGTTTCTGGTGCCGCCACAACGAGGTTCTGAACTGTCCGGCGATGACGCAGGTCGGCATCGGTCGTGACGGGGCTTTCGCTGAATATGTGGCGCTTCCGGCGCGGCTGGTGATCCCTGCACCCGATGCTGTGCCGGATGCGGTTCTGGCGCTGACCGAACCTGTGGCCTGCGTTGTCCGTGCGGCGCGCAAGGCGAAGGTGGGCTTTGGCCAGTCGGTCGTGATCCTTGGTGCGGGGCCGGTGGGCAATCTGCATGTGCAGATGATGCGGCTGGTGGGGGCGGCCCCGATCATCGTGGCGGACCTGTCGGCAGACCGCTGCCGAATGGCGATGGATGCGGGGGCCGACATCGCAGTCTCCGACCCGGACCAGTTGCGCGACCAAGTGCTTGGCGCAACGGCGGGGCGCGGGGCGGATGTGGTGATCGAAAGCGTCGGCTCCGCCCGTCTTTACGCCACCGCGCAAAGCCTGATCCGCAAGGGCGGCCATATCGGCTTTTTCGGCCTGACCGGACCGGATCAGACGCTGCCCGTCGATATCCTGCGGACCATTCTGGAGGAAAACAGCCTGAAAGGTTCGGTCGCGGGCATGGGCGAGGATATGCATGACGCGCTGACCCTGCTGGCGCATGGCCGTTTCAAGACCGATGCCTTCACCCGTGCCAGCTTTGCGCTGGATGATATCCAGACCGCCTTTGACACGCTGGCCGCGCGTCCTGCCGATCTGAAAACCCAAATCCTGATCTGACCGGAGCTTCCCGATGGACACCCTGCGCCCGCTGCCGACCCTGCCCGCCACCCCGCGCGAATTCGGCTTCTACATCGACGGGGATTGGCGCGGTGGCCGTGCCTTCTTTGACCGTGCCTCGCCGGGGCATGGTGTAGCCGTCACCCGCATCCCGAAATGCAGCATCGAGGATCTGAATGATGCCGTGGCCGCAGCCCGCCGTGCCTTTGAAGACCGGCGCTGGGCGGGGCTATCGGGGGCCGCGCGGGCGGGAGTTCTGCTGCGTGCCGCCGAAATCCTGCGCCGCCGCCGTGCCGAGATCGCCTATTGGGAAGTGCTGGAAAACGGCAAGCCGATTTCACAGGCGATGGGCGAGATCGACCACTGTATCGCCTGTTTCGAGGTGGGGGCCGGGGCCGCGCGCCTGCTGCATGGCGACAGTTATAACAGCCTTGGCGACGGGCTGTTCGGCATGGTGCTGCGCGAACCCATCGGCGTGGTTGGCCTGATCACGCCGTGGAATTTCCCCTTCCTGATCCTGTGCGAGCGCGTGCCGTTCATCCTTGCCTCGGGCTGCACGATGGTGGTGAAACCTTCGGAAGTCACCTCGGCCACAACCCTGATCCTTGCCGAAGTGCTGGCCGAGGCGGGGCTTCCGGCGGGGGTCTATAACGTTGTCACAGGCTCGGGGCGGACCATCGGGCAGGCGCTGACCGAACATCCCGATGTCGATATGCTGTCCTTTACCGGATCGACCGCCGTGGGCCGGTCTTGTGTTCACGCGGCAGCGGACAGTAATTTCAAGAAGCTGGGGCTGGAGCTGGGCGGCAAGAACCCGATCATCGTTTTTGCCGATGCCGATCTGGAGGATGCCGCCGATGCTGCCGCCTTTGGCATCAGCTTTAACACCGGCCAATGCTGCGTCTCTTCAAGCCGCCTGATCGTCGAGCGTTCAGTCGCGGCGCGGTTCGAGGCGCTGCTGGCCGCGAAAATGGCAAAAATCCGTGTGGGCGATCCGCTTGATCCGGCAACGCAGGTGGGGGCCATCACCACCGCCGCGCAGAACGATGTGATTCTGGGCTATATCGCCAAGGGGCAGGCCGAAGGGGCAAAACTGGTCGCCGGTGGCACCGCCAAGGACATCGGGCGCGGCCAGTATATCCAGCCGACCCTGTTTTCCGGCGTGACCCCCGCTATGTCGATTGCACGGGATGAAATCTTTGGCCCCGTGCTGTGTTCGATGCCCTTCGATACGGTAGAGGAGGCCATCGCACTGGCCAATGACACGGTTTACGGCCTTGCCGCCAGCGTCTGGAGCAAGAACATCGACACCGCCCTGACCGTGACCCGCCGCGTGCGTGCGGGCCGGTTCTGGGTGAATTGCATGATGGCAGGCGGGCCGGAAATGCCCTTGGGCGGCTTCAAGCAATCCGGCTGGGGGCGCGAGGCCGGAACCTATGGCGTCGAGGAATACACGCAGGTCAAATCCGTGCATATTGAAACCGGCAAACGCGTGCATTGGATCGAATAAGATGGCTCAGGGCTTTGACTATGTGATCGTTGGGGCAGGTTCGGCCGGTTGCGTTCTGGCCGCGCGCCTGTCGGAAAATCCCGCCGCCCGCGTCTGCCTGATCGAGGCGGGCGGCAAAGACAGCAACCCGCTGATCCATATGCCGGTGGGCTTTGCCAAGATGACCACCGGCCCATTGACATGGGGGCTGACCACCACACCGCAGCGCCACGCCAATGGGCGCGAAATCCCCTATGCTCAGGCGCGGGTGCTGGGGGGCGGGTCGTCAATCAATGCCGAGGTCTTCACCCGCGGCCATCCCGGCGATTATGATGCCTGGGCCGAACAGGGGGCGGCGGGCTGGGGCTTTGCCGATATCCAGCGCTATTTCCTGCGCTCCGAGGGCAATACCGTGCTGTCGGGCGATTGGCACGGCACCGACGGGCCTTTGGGCGTCTCGAACACGCCCGATCCGAACCCGACCACCCGCGCCTTTGTGCAAAGCTGTCAGGAGCGCGGCATCCCCTTCAACCCCGATTTCAATGGCGCGGTGCAGGAAGGGGCGGGGATCTATCAGACCACCACCCGCAACAAGCGGCGCTGCTCGGCCGCCGTGGGCTATCTGCGCCCTGCGATGGGTCGGGCCAATCTGACGGTGGTGACAGGGGCTTTGGTGCTGCGGATCGTCTTTGAAGGCCGCCGCGCCGTGGGGGTGGACTATGCGCGGGGCGGGCAGCGCCACACCGCGCGCGCTGACAGCGAGGTGATCGTGACCTCGGGCGCCATCGGTTCGCCCAAACTGATGATGCTGTCTGGCGTAGGGCCGGCGGCACAGCTTCAGGCGCATGGCATCACGGTGGTGCAGGATCTGGCAGGCGTCGGGCAAAACCTGACCGACCATTTCGGCATCGATATCGTGGGCGAGTTGAAAGGCCACGAGTCGCTCGACAAATACAACAAGCCGCATATGGCGCTGTGGGCTGGCCTGCAATATGCGCTGTTCGGCTTTGGCCCCGTCACCTCGAACGTGGTCGAGGGCGGGGCGTTCTGGTATGCCGACCGCGGTGCCGCAAAACCCGATCTGCAATTCCATTTCCTCTGTGGCGCAGGGGCCGAGGCGGGCGTGCCTTCGGTGCCGAAAGGGTCCTCGGGGGTGACGCTGAATTCCTACACGCTGCGGCCCAGATCGCGCGGTTCGGTCAGCTTGCGCTCTGCTGATCCGGCGGCGATGCCGCTGGTGGACCCGAATTTCCTTTCCGATCCCGATGATCTGCGGATTTCCGTCGAAGGCGTGAAGATCAGCCGCGAGATTTTCAGCCAACCCAGCCTGCAAAAATACCTGCGCGCCATCCGTTTCCCCGATGACAGCGTGAAAACGCAGGCCGATTACGAGGCCTACGCCCGCGCCTATGGCCGCACCTCTTATCACCCTGTCAGCACCTGCAAGATGGGGGTGGATGCGATGGCCGTGGTGGACCCGGCGCTGCGGGTGCATGGGCTGGACGGGTTGCGGATCTGCGACAGCTCGGTCATGCCCAGCCTGATCGGATCGAACACAAACGCCGCCACCATCATGATCGGCGAAAAGGCCGCCGACCTCATTCGCGGCAACGGCTAGACCCTAAAACTTATCTAAAATTTGCTTCATCTTGGCAAAAGTACTCCACGGGGGAGCCTGATTTCCCCTTGGGGAAATCAGGCCGGGGGTGTGAAACCCCCGCAGCCTTGGCCCAAGGCGGCCCTAGTCCCATTCGGGTGCAATCGGCACCAAGGCTTTGGTGACCACGCGGAACCCCACCTCGGTCATTGCCTCGATCCGCGCCATGTCAACCGAGGACAGGGTGAAATCCATCACCTCGAAATTGGCACGGATGTTGTCGGGTTTGGTGGACATGGTGTTGATCGCCACGCCCTTTTGCAAGATCCAGCGCAGCACCACCTGCGCCGCCGACTTGCCATAGCCCGCGCCGATCTGGGCAAAAAGCGGATATTTGAACACCTCGCCCCGTGCGACCGAGCAGTAGGACGACAGCGGTATCCCCGTTTCGGTCGCGGCTGCCAGCAAGGTGTTCTGGTTCAGCAGCGGGTGAAATTCCACCTGATTGGTCACAAGCGGCGCATCCACAAGGCCGCGCGCCGCGCGCATCATTTTGGCAGTAAAGTTCGACACACCGATGTTGCGGGCCAGTCCCTGATCCTGTGCCTGTTGCAGCAGGCGCAACGACGGCGCGATGTCGCCGCTGGGGTCGGGCCAGTGCAGCAGCAGGATATCCACCTGATCCAGTTGCAGATCCTTCAGGCTTTGTTCGACCGAGGCCATGAACCGCGCGTCGGAATAGTTTTCAGGCCGGACCTTGGTGGTGATGCACAGCGCCTCGCGCGGCAGGCCGGTGGCGCGCAGGGCGGCCCCTGTGTCGGCCTCGTTGCCATACATCTGCGCGGTGTCAAAGGCGCGATAGCCGATCTCCGCCGCCGCGCTGACGGCTTGGGCAAGCACATCGCCCTTCAGCGGAAAGGTGCCAAAGGCGCGCTGATAGCTGTTTTGAAAGCAAATATTCATGGCTGTCTCCAAGGGTTGATCGCCGAAGTCCTGGGCCGCCAAAGCGTTGGGAAAATTCACTTGATAGGCTTGGCATGCCGTGCTTATTCTTATAACCAGTTAGTTACTTATGATGCAACTGGCGAAAGTGGAGAATCGCAATGGCAAAGATCAGAACGGCGGCAGAGGCGGTGCGCCTGATCGCGGACGGGGCGATGATTGCGGTGAACGCCTCGTCGGGTCTGTGCTGCCCGGATGCGGTTCTCAAGGCGCTGGGTGAACGGTTCGATGCCGAAGGCCATCCGCGCGGCCTGACCTCGATCCATCCGATTGCGGCGGGGGACATGTTCGGCAGCAAGGGGGTGGATCACATCGCCAAGCCGGGGATGCTGGTGAAAATCATCGGCGGGTCTTACCCGTCGGGACCGTCCAACGCCGAACCGCCTTTGGTCTGGCAGATGATTCTGGCCGAGCAACTGGCCGCCTATAACGTGCCGTCCGGCGTGGTGTTCGACATGCTGCGCGAAGGTGCCGCCAAGCGCCCCGGCGTTCTGACCAAAGTCGGGATGGACACCTTCGTTGATCCGGCGCAGGAGGGTTGCGCCATGAACGCCGTGGCCCGCGCGCAACCGATTGTAAAGCATGTCGATTTTGCGGGCGAGGATTGGCTGCATTTCCCGCCCCTGCAACCGGATGTGGCGATCATCCGTGCCTCGACCGCAGACGAGAACGGCAACCTCACTTTCGAGCAGGAAGGCGCCACCTTGGGCGCGATGGAAATGGCGTTGGCGGCGCGCAACTCGGGCGGGCTTGTCATCGCGCAGGTGCGTCGCATCGCCCAAAACGGCACCCTGCGCCCGCATGATGTGCGTGTTCCGGGGATTCTGGTCGATGTCATCGTCGAAGCGCCGGATCAGTTGCAGACCACTGCCACCGCTTATGATCCGGCGATCTCGGGCGAATTGTTCCGGCCGCTGAACACCTTCCGCACCCCCGAATTCAACCCCGCCAAGGTGATCGCCCGCCGCGTCGCGCAGGAATTGCAGGCGGGTTGGGCGGTAAATATCGGCTTTGGCATCTCGGCCAATGTGCCGCGCGTGCTGCTGGAAGAAGGCCAGCATGGCAAGGTCACTTGGGTCATCGAGCAAGGCGCGGTGGGCGGTATTCCCCTGCTGGATTTCAAATTCGGCTGCGCCAGCAATGCCGAGGCTTTTGTCGCCTCGCCACATCAGTTCAGCTATTTTCAGGCGGGGGGATTCGATTGCTCTCTCCTCTCGTTTCTGGAAATCGACGCCGAGGGGTCGGTCAATGTATCGCGCCTCTCGGCGACGCCCCATCGCACCGCCGGAGCGGGCGGTTTTGTCGATATCACCACCCGCGCGCGCAAGATCGTGTTTTCGGGCAATTTCAATGCCGGCGCGAAGATGCATCTTGAGGGCGGGCGTCTGGTGATCGACCGTGAAGGCAAGGTGGCCAAGATCGTGCAGAAGGTCGATCAGGTGTCGTTTTCCGGGCGGCGTGCCGTGGCGCAGGGGCAGGACATCACCTATGTCACCGAACGTTGTGTGCTGCGATTGACAGGTGACGGCCTGATGGTCACGGAAATCGCGCCGGGGATGGATCTGCAGCGCGACATTCTGGATCAGGCCGCAACGCCATTGCGTGTGGCGGAAAACCTGCAAACAATGGCTGCATGTCTTTTCCATGAGCCGAAGTTCGGGCTGATCCTATGACCGATGCGCGCCTTACCCTGTCCCTCGGGGACGGGATTGCCAGACTGACCCTGCGGCGGCCAGAACGGCTGAACGCGCTGGATGCACAGATGATCGAAACGCTGGGCGCGTGCTGTCGGCAGATCGACCGCTCCGACGTCCGCATGGTGATCCTGACGGGTGAGGGCAAGGCGTTTTGTGCGGGCGGTGACATTGCCGCGTGGAGCGCGCAAAGCCCGCAGGATTTCGGCAACCGCTGGCTGCGCGAGGGTCATCAGGCCATGGATGCGCTGGCGCGTTTGCGCGTGCCGTTGATTGCGGTGCTGAACGGGCCTTGCCTTGGCGGCGGGCTGGAATTGGCGGCCTGTGCCGATCTGCGGATTGCCGAGGCCCATGCGACCATCGGCCTGCCGGAAACGGGATTGGGCATCATTCCAGGCTGGTCCGGCACCCAACGCGCCAGCCGCCGCTTTGGCACGCAACTGGTGCGGCGCATGGCGCTGATGAGCGAGGTGTTCACAGCGGATCAGGCTTTGGCCTTGGGTCTGGTGGATCAGGTCGCGCCAAGCGGTAAAGGCATGGCCGCAGCACTCGGGGTTGCAGCGCAGCTTATGCAGCGCAGCCCACGGGCAACCGAGCTGACCAAAATGCTGATCAATGCCGCCGAGGGGGAAGATCCAGAGCGGCTGATCGAGGTCATGGCCGGAACCATCGCCGCCGGATCGGATGATCTGGCCAAGGGCCTTGCCGCCTTCCGTGACAAACGCAAACCGATCTTCTGAAAGGCCTGCCATGATCCGCCATATCGTTGCCCTGCGCTTTGCGCCCGAGGTTGATGCCGCCGCCAAGGCCGCGCTGTTCGATGCGCTGCGCGGGTTAAGCGACCATATCACGGGGATACTGGATTTTCAGGCTGGCCCGAATGTGTCGGTCGAACCGCTTTCGCGCGGGTTCGACGATGTGTTCTGGTTTGACTTTCAGGATGCGGCGGTGCGGGATGCCTATCTGATTGACCCCGCCCATCAAGCCATCGGCGCGCGGATCGTTGCGGCGACGGTCGGCGGGGTGGAAGGGGTATTCGTGTTCGATCTGGATCTGTCATGACGCCGCAAGACCGCGATTATCTGACCCGCCTGTTCACCGCTGCCGTTCAGGCCGCCGACCCGCGTGCAGCCCTGCGCGCCCATTTGCCCGCGCGCCCCAAGGGGCGGCTGGTGGTGATCGGCGCGGGCAAGGGGGCGGCGCAACTGGCGGCGGCCTTCGAGGATCTGTGGGATGGGCCGCTGCAGGGAGTGGTGGTGACCCGCTATGGCTATGGCTGCGCGACCCGCGCGATCCGGGTGATCGAGGCTGCGCATCCCGTGCCGGATCAGGCGGGGATGGCGGCCAGCGCCGCCTTGTTCGAGGCGGTGCGGGGGCTGGGGCCGGATGATCTGGTGGTGGCGCTGATCTGTGGCGGTGGCTCGGCGTTGTTGCCCTGCCCGCCGGGGGGGATGACGCTGGAGGATGAAGCGGGACTGAACCGCGCGCTGCTGGCCTCGGGGGCGCCGATTTCGGTGATGAACGCGATCCGCAAGCAGGTCAGCGGGATCAAGGGCGGGCGGCTTGCGGCGGCTTGCCATCCGGCGCGGGTGCTGTCGCTGGTGGTGTCGGACGTGCCGGGGGACGATCCGGCGCAGGTGGCATCGGGGCCGACGGTGCCTGATCGGGTTTCGCGCGAGGAGGCGCGGGCGATGGCGGCGGCTTGGCGGATCGATCTGCCGACGAAGGTGGCGGCATGGCTGGGCAGAGAGGACGGGCCCGCGCCTGATCCTGCCGATCCGGTCTTTGACGGGCATCAGGTGCGGGTGATTGCCTCGGCGCGGCTGTCCTTGGAGGCGGCGGCGGCCTGTTCGGAGATTCCGGCAGTGATCCTGTCGGATGCGATCGAGGGCGAGGCGCGGGATGTGGGGCGGGTTCACGCGGCGATTGCGCGGGAGGTGGCGGCGCGGAACCGGCCTTTCGCGCGGCCTGTTGTGATCCTGTCGGGGGGAGAGACCACCGTGACCCTGCGGGGCAAGGGGCGGGGCGGGCGGAACTCCGAGTTCTTGCTGGCGCTGGCCTTGGCGGCGGAGGGGGTGCCTTTCGCGGCATTGGCGGCGGATACGGATGGGATCGACGGGTCGGAAAGCAATGCGGGGGCTTTCGCGGATGGGGCCAGCATGGCGCGGCTGCGGGCGATGGGGCTGGACCCTGCGGCGCTGCTGGCGAGCAATGATGCCTATTCGGCTTTCGAGGCTTTGGGCGATCTTTTCGCGCCGGGGCCGACCGGAACCAATGTGAATGATTTTCGGGCAATCTTGATCCGGTAAGGGATGGTCCCAATGCGGGACCATTTTTAGTTTTTATTTATCAATGACTTGACCTTGCGGATTAACGGAAAATTAACACTTGGCCGCAAAAGCCGCCTTCGGTGTCCCGCAAGGTACGGCGGTGTTCAGGACGGCGTGGGCGCGTCTTCGCGCAGCAGGCCTTTGGATTTGAGATCGGACCAGAAGGCGGGCGGGATCGGGTGGCTGAACCATGCAAGGTTCTGCTGCAACTGCGTGACGGTGCGGGTGCCTGCGATGAAAGATGGGATCGCAGGATGGGCCACAACAAATTGCAGCGCGGCGGCGGCAAGGGGGACGTTGTGGGCGGCGCAAACGGTTTCGATCCTTGCGACCTTTTCCATGATCGCGGCGGGGGCGGGGGCGTAGTTGTATTTGGCTCCGGCTTTGGCTCCGGTGGCAAGGATGCCCGAATTGAAGCCACCGCCGACCAGCACCGCAGCCCCCCGCGCCTCGCACAAGGGCAGGAAGGCATCGAGCGCGTCCTGTTCCAGCAAGGTATAGCGGCCTGCCAGCAGGAAGCAGTCGAAATCACGCTGTTGCAGCGCGGCGTGGCAGACCTGCCATTCGTTGACACCGACGCCGATGGCCTTCAGCACGCCTTGGTCACGCAGCGCGGCCAAGGCACGGTAGCAACCGTCCATTGCCTGTTTGAACACCTCGGGCTGATCCGCGCCGCGGGTGAAAACGTCGATGTCATGGATGAACATGATGTCGATATGTTCCAGCGCAAGGCGTTGCAGGCTGTCTTCGACACTTCGCATCGTGCCGTCATAGGAATAGTCGAACTGCATGGCAAAGGGCGCGGCATTGACCCAAGGCGCAAAGTCGATCTCGGCGCGGCGGGCGGGTTTCAGCAACCGGCCAACCTTTGAGGCCAGCACGAAATCGGCGCGGTTTTTCCAGCGCAGGGCCTGACCGGTGCGGATCTCGGCAAGGCCGTGACCATACATCGGCGCGGTGTCAAAGACGCGGATACCGGCATCCCAAGCGGTGTCGAACATCGCGGTTGCGGTGGGTTCATCAATCTCGTGCAGGAAATTGCCCAGCGGGGCGGTGCCGAATCCGAAGGCCGTCACGTCCAGATCGCTGCGGCCGAATTTGCGTTTTTGGGTCGGGTGCATCGGGGGTTTCCTGCGCTTAAGTAACTATTTGGTTATTTTTAGCCGAGTTTTTTCATCCTGCAAGCCTGTTTCAGGTCTTGGGGCGATTTTTCGCACTTGACCGCGGCGGGGGTGGCTCAATAATGTAACTGGATAGTTACTAATGGAGGGCCGGATGTATCTGACCGAGACTCATGTTCAGGTGCGCGACATGGCGCGGGACTTTGCGGATCAGGTGATCCGCCCTGTGGCCGAAGGGCTGGACCGCGACGAGACATTTCCGGCGGGGCTGTATGACGAGATGGCCAAGCTGGGCCTGTTCGGCATCGGCGTGCCGGAAGCCTTGGGCGGGCCGGGGTTTGATACGCTGACCTATGCACTGGTGATGGAGGAGTTGTCGCGCGGCTATGCCTCGGTTGCGGATCAGTGCGGCTTGCTGGAACTGATCTCGACGCTGTTGGTGCGGCATGGCACGGCGCGGCAGCAGGCGCTTTTGGGCGATATTCTGGCGATGAAAACCAAGGTCGCCTATTGCATCACCGAAGCCGAGGCGGGGACGGATGTGTCCGGCATCCGCACGACGGCTGTGGCCGATGGCGCGGGCTGGGTGCTGAACGGCGGCAAGATCTGGATTCACAATGCACCGGTGGCGGATCTGGGCTTTGTGCTGGCGCGGACGGACAAGGAGGCCGGCAATCGCGGCATGTCGATCTTTATCGTCGATCTGCATGCGGCGGGGGTCACGCGCGGGCCGAAGGAACACAAGATGGGGCAGCGCGCGTCGCAGGTCGGAGGCTTGGATTTCAAGGATGTGCGGCTGGGACCGGATGCGCTGCTGGGGGCTGCGGGGCGCGGCTTTCACATGATGATGTCGGTGCTGGACAAGGGCCGGGTTGGGATTGCCTCGCTGGCGGTGGGCATCGGGCAGGCAGGGCTTGAGGCGGCGGTGGAGTATGCCGGGCAGCGGCGGCAGTTCGGCAAGGCGATCTCGGAATTTCAGGGCGTGCAATGGCTTTTGGCCGATATGGCCAAGGACATCGAGGCGGCGCGGCTGTTGGTGCAATCGGCGGCGGTGAAGATCGACCGGGGCGAGGATGCGACCAAGGCCTGTTCGATGGCGAAATGTTTCGCGGGGGATATGGCGGTGGCGCGGACAGCGGATGCGGTGCAGGTGTTCGGCGGATCGGGCTATATTCGCGGCTTCGAGGTCGAGCGGCTGTATCGGGATGCCAAGATCACCCAGATTTATGAGGGGACGAACCAGATCCAGCGCATGATCATTGCGCGCGAGTTGCTGAAGAAGGGCGCGCGGGCATGAGGCCGGTTGCTCTTGTCACCGGTTCGTCGCGCGGGATCGGGCTGGCGGCGGCCAAGGCCTTGGCGGAGGCCGGTTTTGCGGTGGCGGTGAACGGGCCACAGGACGATGCCGAATTGCGCGCGGCGGTGGCCGGGGTTTCCGCCCTTGGCCCCTGCGTGGCGGCCCCCTTCGATGTGACTGATCTGGCCGGGCATGATGCGGCGCTGGCTTTGGTCGAGGCGGCTTTGGGGCCGCTGACGACGCTGGTGAACAATGCGGGCGTGGGCGTGCTGGCGCGCGGGGATTTGCTGGAGGTATCAGAGGCAAGCTGGGACCGTTGCCTGACCGTCAACACCAAGGCGATGTTCTTTCTGTCGCAAGCCTTTGCGCGCAGGCTTCTGGCGCGGGAGCGATCGGCGGTGTTTCATTCCATCGTGAATGTGACCTCGTCGAATGCGGTGGCGGTGGCGGTCCAGCGGGCGGAATACTGCGCCAGCAAGGCGGCGGCGGCGATGGTGTCCAAGGCGCTCGCGGTGCGTCTGGGGGCCGAGAATATCGCGGTCTATGACGTGCAGCCGGGGCTGATTGCCACGGAGATGACCGCTGCTGTCATCGAGACCTATCGCCAGCGCGCCGAGGACGGGTTGACGCTGTTCCCGCGTATCGGAGCGCCCGAGGATATGGGCGCGATCATCGCTTCGCTTGCCAGCGGCAGGCTTCCCTACACCACCGGACAGGTGATCTCGGCCGATGCCGGGATGCTGGTGCCGCGATTTTGAGGTTTTGCCATGAAGATTTCCCTACCTGACCAGACCGGCCGGATGGCGGACTATAGGCTGACCGGCACCCCTGTCGCAGCGGCGGTGCTGGGGGCCAATCCGGCCCGCGTGGTCTATTCGGCGGCGCATGTGGTGGCCGATCCCTTCACCGCCCATGACCCTGCCGGGCGTCCGGCGGTGGATTGGGACAAGACGATGGAGTTCCGCCGCTATCTGGCGGGCTTGGGGCTTGGCATTGCCGAGGCGATGGACACGGCACAGCGCGGCATGGGGCTGGACTGGGCGGGGGCGCTGGAGCTGATCCGGCGGACCCGCGCGGAACTGCCCGACGCGCTGGTGGCCAATGGCTGCGGCACCGATCATCTGCCTGCGGGTCTGCACAGTCTGGACCGCGTGCGCGCCGCCTATCTGGAGCAGGTCGAGGCGATCCAAGCCCTTGGCGGGCGGATCATCCTGATGGCCAGCCGTGCCTTGGTGCAGGCCGCAAAGGGGCCGGAGGATTACATCCGCGTCTATTCCGATGTGCTGGCGGCCTGCGATCAGCCGGTGGTGCTGCATTGGCTGGGCGAGATGTTCGATCCGGCGCTTGCGGGCTATTGGGGGGCTGCGACGTTTGAGGACGCGTTGGAAACCGCGCTGGCGGTGATCAATGCCAATGTCGCAAAGGTCGATGGCATCAAGATTTCGCTGCTGGACAAGGACAAGGAAATTCGGATGCGCCGCCGCCTGCCTGCGGGGGTAAAGATGTATACCGGCGATGATTTCAACTATCCCGAGCTGATCGAGGGCGACGCGCAGGGCTATTCCCATGCGCTGTTGGGAATTTTCGATCCGCTGGCCCCTGCGGCGGCCTATGCGGTGACAAGGCTGGGTGCGGGCGACCGCGCTGGTTTTCGTGCCACGCTGGACCCGACGGTGCCGCTTGCGCGTCTGATCTTTCGCGCGCCCACCCAGTATTACAAAACCGGCGTGGTGTTTCTGGCATGGCTGAACGGGTTTCAGGATCATTTCATCATGCTGAACGGCGCGCAGGCGATGCGGCCTTTGCCCTATTTCACCGAGGTTTTCCGGCTGGCGGATGGCTGTGGCCTGCTGCGCGACCCGGAATTGGCGGTGCGACGGATGAAATCCCTGCTTGCGCTATATGGTGCGTGATGCGGGACTTCACGAAAGACCACTCGGCTCTTGCGCTCAACACTGCAAGCTTGGGCCACAACCTTGAGGGCAAGGGGGCCGGGTGGTCGCCCGAACGGGTGATTGATGCCTGTGCGGCGCGGGGCTATGGCGGGATCGTGTTCTGGCGGCGCGAGATTGGTGCGCGGGCAGTGGCCATTGGCGATCATGCGCGTGGGGCGGGGGTGCCGGTGGTGGGGCTGTGCCGCGCGCCGTTTCTGGTGGGGCCGATGGCACCTGTCGCCGTGTGGGACGATTTTCAGGCGGCTATCGACATGGCCGCGGCGTTGCAGGCGCAGGTTTTGACCATCGTGGTCGGCGGGGTGGCGGCGGGGACCAAGGGCGTCGGCGACAGCCTGAAGATCGTGGCGGATCACGTTGCCAAGGCCGCACCCTATGCGGCGGCGCGCGGGGTCAAGCTGGCGCTGGAGCCGCTTAATCCGGTTTATGCGGGCAACAGGTCTTGTCTGACCACGACGCGGGATGCGCTTGACATATGCGATGCGGTTGCGGCCCCCAATCTGGGGGTGGCGATTGATGTCTATCATGTCTGGTGGGATACCGATCTGCCGCGCCAACTGGCCCGCGCGGGGGGGCGGATTTTCGGCTATCACCTGTGCGACTGGCTGGCGGATACGCACGATGTGCTGCTGGATCGCGGCATGATGGGCGACGGGGTGGCGGATTTGCGGGCGATCCGCGCAGGCGTTGAAGGCGCAGGCTATTGCGGCCCCTGCGAGGTGGAGATCTTTAGCGCCGAGGATTGGTGGCGGCGCGATCCGGCCGAGGTTCTGGATGTGATCCTTGGCCGGTTTCGCGGGGTTTGCTAAAGCGCATCAGGTTGGCATTGAAGCGAAAATCTCGGCCTCTTGCATGCGCTTGAGCGTGTTTTTCGATAGGCTTGGTTCAAGGTAGACCTGACGCGCTCCGGGGGTTAGCGCATCACGAAGGGATCGGGAATCGGATCGTCCGAGGTGCGGAGCCAGACGGTTTTCACAGTTGTGTAATCCAGCGCTGCGGCCATGCCGCCCTCACGCCCGTGGCCCGACAGCCCATGCCCGCCGAAGGGCGCGATGGGCGAGACCGCGCGATAGGTGTTCACCCAGACCACACCGGCGCGGATGCCGCGGATCATCCGGTGCGCCCGCGTCAGGCTGCGGGTGAATACGCCCGAGGCAAGGCCATAGGGCGTGTCATTGGCCAGATCCAGCGCCTGATCTTCGGTGTCGAAGGTGACGACCGACAGCACGGGGCCGAACAGTTCTTCGGTGATCGCAGCGGCTTGGGGGTTGGCAGAGCAATCAAGGATGGTGGGGGGATAGTAGAATCCCGCGCCTTCGATGACTTGGCCCCCCGTGATCAGTTTTGCGCCCTGTTCCAGCGATTGCGCCACTAGGGATTCGATGCGGTCGCGTTGGCGTTTGGTGCAAAGCGGGCCGACTTCGGTGGTCATCAGATCGGGGGCGGCGATCTGGATGGCTTCGGCCTTGGCTTTCAGCCGCGCAAGGAAGGCATCCTTGACCGAGGCCTGCACCAGAAGCCGTGATCCGGCGACACAGCTTTGCCCGGTGGCCGCGAAAATGCCCGAGACTTGGGCATTGGCGGCGGAGTCGAGATCGGCGTCTTCGAACACGATGAAGGGGGATTTGCCGCCCAGTTCCAGCGAGGTGCTGGCAAGGTTTTCCGCCGATCCGCGCACCACATGCCGCGCGGTTTCCGGTCCGCCGGTAAAGGCGATATGGGCCACCTTGGGGTGCGTCGTCAGCGCGCGCCCTGCATCCGGCCCGCCGGTCAGGATATTGACCACACCGGCGGGAAAGCCCGCCTCATGCACCAGCCGCGCAAACTCCAGCATCGGCGCGGGGCCATCTTCCGACGCCTTCAGCACCACCGTGCAGCCAGCGGCCAAGGCAGGGCCAAGTTTGACCGCCGACAGGAACAACTGGCTGTTCCACGGCACGATGGCCGCCACCACGCCCACGGGTTCGCGGCGCAGCCAGACCTCCATATCCGGTTTGTCGATGGGCAGATGCGCGCCCTCGATCTTGTCGGCCAGCCCCGCATAATAGCGATAGTATTCCGCGACATAGGCGATCTGGGCCGATGTTTCGCGGATGATCTTGCCGGTGTCGCGGGTTTCCAGTGCCGCCAGTTTCGGCGCTGCCGCCTGCACCAGATCGGCCAGCTTATACAGCAGCTTGCCGCGGGCCGAGGCCGTCAGCCCCGCCCAAGCCTTGCCGCGAAAGGCGCGCCATGCCGCCTGCACGGCGCGGTCCACGTCAGCCGGCCCTGCATCGGGCATCAAGGCCCAAGCGGTTCCGGTGGCCGGATCAAGGCTTTTGAAACTGGCCGCGCCATCCTCGAAAACCCCGTCGATATAGTGCTGGAACCGCTGCATCTTATCCCCTTATGCGAAGGCTGGCATGACTTCGGTGACAAAGCGCGTCAGCGAGGCTTTCTTGCGTTCAAAGCTCATGCCGCTGTCGATCCACAGGCTGAATTCGTCGTATCCCATCGCCTGATAGGATTTGATGCGGCTGATGACTTCGGCGGGTTCGCCGACGATGTGGTTCTTGCGCATGACCTCGGTGGAATAGGTCACGTTGGCGGCGATTTCCTCGGGGCTTATGGTTTCCAGCAGGCCCATCGAGATCGGCTTTTCGTTTTTGAACCACGCGGCGAAATAGTTGAAGAAGGCGCTGAGTTCTTCGGCCCCCTGCATCGCGTCGGCCTCGCTGTCGGCGACATAGGTGTGGCGCAGCACCATGATTTTCGGGCGCGGCAGGTCGGCGTGTTTGGCGCAGGCGGCGTTGAACTTGTCCATCAGGCTTTGCACCTCGGCATCGCCTTGGTGCATCGGCGTCACCTGCACGTTGCAGCCGTTGGCCACAGCAAATTCATGGCTGTTCGGATCGCGCGCGGCCACCCATAGCGGCGGGTGCGGTTGCTGGACGGGCAGGGGGGCCGAGGTGGTTTTCGGGAATTTCCAATGCTCGCCGTCGTGGGTGTAATCGCCCGCCCAGAGGCCCTTGATCGCGGGGATCAGCTCTCGCATCTTTTGCCCTGCGGTCCATGCGTCCAGACCCGGCGAAAGCCGTTCATATTCAAAGCCGTAAGCCCCGCGCGCGATGCCAAGATCAATCCGCCCGCCCGAAATGATGTCTGCCATCGCGGTTTCGCCTGCCAGCCGGATCGGATGCCAGAAGGGGGCAATCACCGTGCCGGTGCCAAGCCGCACATTCTTGGTGCGATGCGCCAGATCGACAAGGTTCAGAAGCGGGTTCGGCGCGATGGTAAAGTTCATGCCATGGTGTTCGCCGGTCCAGATCGCGTGCATGCCGCCGTTGTCGGCAATCTGGCACAGCTCGATCATTTCCTCATAAAGCCGCTGCTGCGGTTCTTCGGCGTTGACCCGTTCCATATGGACGAAAAGCGAGAATTTCATAGCGAGGTTCCTTCCGCGACGCGGGCCACGCGGCCTGCGTTCTGATTTCCGAAATAGATGCCATAGTTGCCGACGCGGGATTCATCGGCCAGCCGGTCCAGCATGACCCGCATCGCGGGGTCGGTCACATCGTCCAAGCCTGTTGCCAGTTCGACAAAACAGCCCTTGGCAGGTGCGCCATCCGTGCAGGGGCAGAGAAAGGCGATATGCTGCTGGCCTGCCTCGACATCTTCATAGATCGAATAGATCACGCCGGGGCTGGCGGTGACGCCCGCGCCTGCGATCAGCGATTCCAGTGTGGCGGTGGCCCCCTTGGTGCCGACTTGGGCGGTGGGCAGCGTAAGGCCGCCGCGCCCGTCGTCTTGCAGCAGGATATGGCCTTCGCGTTCGATCAGGGCCGAGACGACAACGGCAGGGCCAGCCACCACGCTTTGCGAGGGGGTGAAGTAGGAGCCGCGATAATAGCCAAGCCCCGCGCGGGTGGTGGCGTCAAAGGCCTGCACCTGACCGATCAGGATGGCATGGTCGCCCGCGTCGATGATCTGGTGCAGGCTGCAATCGAACCATGCCGCCACCCCGTTCAGGATCGGCGATCCATGCGGGCCGATCTGCCATTGCACGGTGGAAAAGCGATCCTCGACCGGACGGGCAAAGGTGTTCGACACATCCTTCTGGCCTTCGGACAGGATGTTGATGGCAAAACCCTTGCCTGCCGCGAAGGTGGCGTAGTTCTGCGAGGATTTTGCAATCGACACCAGCAGCAGCGGCGGATCAAGCGAGACCGACGAGAACGAGTTGGCAGTAAAGCCGATGGGCTGGCCTGTGGCGTCGGTGGTGGTGACCACGGTCACGCCCGTCATGAAGGTGCCAAAGGCATCGCGGAGCAGGCGGCGGTTTTCGATCGTCATGCGCGCAGTCCTTCTTTGATAGGGTGGCCTTCTTTGAGAGTTTGGCCGTCTTTGAGGGCCAAAGGTGTTGCCAGCCAGTCCAGCAGGGCCGCCGATACGGCGCTGGGTGCCGTCAGGTTCATCATATGGCGCTGGTTTTGCAAGATGACAGCCCGCCCGCGCGGGGCGGCGCCGGCCATGGCCTGCGCCATTTCAGGGGTGGAATTGGCGTCATGCGTGCCGGTCAGGATCAGCGCGGGGCAGGTGATGCGGGGCCAAGCATCGGCATAGGTCGCGTCCCCCGTGGCAAAGGCGCGGTAGGCGGCGGCATAACCCCGCAGGTTCACGCCGCGCAGCCAGCCTGCCACTTGGTCGCGCACCTGTGCCTCGTCTTCGGTGAACCAGCGGGCCAAGGGGGCGGCGATGTCATTGGCGCCTTTGGCCAAAGCCTCGGCGCGGGCCAGCACGGCGGCGCTGGCCTCGGGGGTGCGGCGGTGGACACCGTTCAGGATGGCGACGCGGGCGACCAGATCGGGGTAGGTTGCGGCAAGGCCGGTGGCGATCAGCGCCCCCATCGAATGACCCGCGACGTTGACGCCGTGCAAATTCAGGCAGCGCAGAACCTTTGCCGCCCAAGCCACATAATCGGGCAGTGCGGGCGTGCCGGCCAGCAGGTCAGACCCGCCGTGGCCGGGCATATCAAGCGCGACGACGCGGTAGCGGGGCGACAGGGCCGCGATCTGCGGCCCCCAAGCGGCGGCGTTCATGCCTACCCCGTGCAGCAGCACCAACACCTGATCGGTGCCGCCTTCGGGATCGCTATCGGTAAAGCTGACGGTCTCGCCGTCAGACAGCCGCAGGGTTTGCAACGTCATGGCCCAGATCTTTCAGGTCTTCATAGCGGTTGCCGATACGGTGATGCGGACGCCCGCCGATGGAGGCCCCCAGCGCCACCACGATTTCATCCGCCGCAGGAGCGTCGGGAATGGCGAAATGCACGGTCAGGTAATGCGAGCGGCGGCCTTCGTCGTTCTTGTCCATCAAGGGGATCATGATGGGCGTATTCGCGCCGCCGCGGATGTTGGTGAAGGCCAGATAGGTCTTGGCCCCGACGGCGGTGCGGTAATGGTTGCCAAAGCGCAGGGTGTGGATCAGCGCCGATGCATGTTCCACCTCACCGTCCAGACCGACGATGGCGGCCTTGCCATAGCCTTCGACAATCTCGCCCGAGCCTGCGGCGTCAAGGATCATGCCGGTCAAGAGCGCGCCCAGTTCGGGGGCGACATCGTGGATTTCCGGCTTCAGGTTCTCGACAAAGCCGCGACCGGCCCAAGGGTTTTTCAGCACCGCCGCCGCTGCGATCAGTTTCAGCGGGCGTTCAGCGGCTTTGCCCCCTTCGATCAGCGTGGTTTCGACGTGCAGCAGGGTTTTGCGGATGAGGGCGGCCATGTGGGCTCCGGAATCGGTCGGTTGCGTTGATGGTATGTTGGTATACCATATGACCACATGTCAAGAACCAGTTGAAATAATCTTCAGTGCGGGCTATTCTCGGGCCATGACACAGCCAGATTATGACGACCTGAAGATCGAAAACCCGCCGCAAACCCTGCGCGAAATCGTGTTGGAGCGGATGCGCGGGGCTATTTTGTCGGGTCGGTTCAAGTCCGGCGAAAGGCTGGTGGAGCGCACCTTGTGCGATCAGTTGGGCGTCAGCCGGTCGGTGGTGCGCGAGGCGATCCGCTATCTTGAGGCCGAAGGGCTGGTCGAGATCATGGTCAACAAGGGGCCGATGGTGGCGCGGATGGACTGGGCGCAGGCGGCACAGATCTATGATATCCGTATGTTGCTGGAGCAAAGTGCGGCCTCGGCCTGCGCGGCGCTGGCGGATGATGCGGTGAAGGCGGCGTTGCGTCGTGCCTTGGCCGATCTGGAGGCGGCTTCGGCGGGCGATGCGGGGACAAGTGATGCGGGGACAAGTGATACGGGGGCAAGTAATGCGGGGGGCGGGCTGTTTCAGGCGACGACCCGTTTTTACGAGGTGATCTTCACCGCCGCAGGCCACCATATCGCATGGGAGATCGTGCAGCGCTTGAACGGGCGGATCAGCCGCCTGCGGGCGCTGACGCTGGCGACATCGGACCGGCATGTGTCGGGGCCGGTGCGGATGGCGCGGATCTGTGCGGCGATTGTCGCCAATGATCCGGCGGCGGCGGCGGTTGCCGTGCGCGACCATCTGGCCGAGGCCGCCCAGATTGCGCGGCGGTTGCTGGAAAACGAAGGGGGCAAGTGATGGCGGCCTATTGGATTGCCCATGTGACGGTGACGGATCTGGCGCGGTATCAGGGCTATATGGCGCTTGCCCCTGCCGCTTTTGCCGCACATGGCGCAAGGTTTCTGGCGCGGGGCGGGGAAGCCGAGGTTTTCGAGGGCGCAGGCTTTGACCGCCATGTTGTGATCGAATTTCCCGATCTGGCGGCGGCGCGGGCCTGCTATGCCTCGGCCGAATATCAGGCGGCCAAGGCGCAGCGGGACGGGGCGTGCCGGGCGATGGTGGTGATTGTTGACGGGATATAAGCCCTAGCCCGTGACCTGATGCACCTGCACCGCGTCACCACAGAGCGCGCGGGCGATATCGACGACGTGTTTGTGATGGGTCAGATAGATTGCCTGCCCGCGCTGGCCGATCTGCGAGAGCAGGCCACAGGCGGCGGTGGTGCGGTCCTCATCAAAGGTTTCAAAGATATCGTCACAGAAGAACGGCAGCACCGTGCCGCCCGCCGCAACCTGTTCATAGGCGGCAGCGCGCAGGGCAAGGTATAGCTGGAATTTGGTGCCTTTTGACATCTCGCGCGCCTGTTTGGCGGCACCGCCTGCGGATTGGATCGCCACCAGTGCCTCGGTCTGGCCTTCGGCCTGGGTGGTCAGGCTGGCATAGGCCCCGTTGGTCAGGGTGCGGAAGGCGGTTTCGGTGGCCACCAGCATGCCGCCGCGATGGCTGTCGCGGTAGCGGCGCAGGGCGCGTTCGGCCAGCATCAGCGAGAGGCGGTCCTCAAGGTAGCGCAGGGTGCCGTCCTGCATTTCCACTTCGAGGGTGCGCTGGCGGGCGACGCGGGTGGCGACATCGGCGTCGCCCGTCACCCGCGAGAGCGCTTCTTGCGCCTTGGTGCGGGCAATGATGGCGGCATCCACGGCGGCGGCCAAGGCGGCGCTGTCTTGGGTCAGTTGCGCCTGTTCTGACTCGGCCATCGTCAGCGGATGGGCGGCAAGGATGGCATCTGCCTGCGCGCGGTCTGGGGTGGCAAGGCGGGTCAGCAGGGCGGTTGTCTGCGCCGCGATGGTGGCGCGCAGGGTGATGGCGGTTTGCGCCGTGGTCACGGCGGCACGCAACTCGGGCAGGGTGGCGGTGGCGATGCTGGGGGCAAAGGCCTGGCCAAGCTGGCGGATCTGGGCGTCTTGGGTGGCAAGACCGGCCGCGGCGGTGCGGTGGGCGGTTTCGGCGGCGTTGCGCCTTGCGGTCAGCTCGGCATGGGTGCGGGCGGCGGTTTCGGCGCGGGTCAGGGCGGCGCGCAAGGCGCGGAAGGCGGCCAGCGCATCGGCGGGCGGTTCGGGCAAAAGCGCGGTCAGGCGGGTGACAAAGCCGTCGCGGTCGCGGGTCATACCGTCGATCTGGCGGGTCAGGCCGGTGACGGTTTCGTTGATCTCGCGCAGGCCACGCAGGGAAGGCAGGGCATCGGGCAGATGCGTCAGCGGGGTGCCTTGGGGCAGGGCGGCGCTTGCCTCGGCCTGCCACTGGGCGGCGGCGGCAGTGCAGGCGCTTTGCGCGGTTTCTGCATCGGCAATGCGGGCGGCAAGGGCGGCGGCGTCCTTGGCATGGGCCTCTTGTGCGGTTTGAAGCGCGGTCAGCTGCGCGCTGCGGGTCTGGGATCGGGCAAGGGCAAGCCGGTAGGCGGTATCAAGATCATGTCCGGCCAGATCGGGCAGGGCCGACAGTGCCGCGTGCAGGGCGGTGGCGGTTTGGCGGGCGGGGGCGGTCAGGGTTTCCGCGCTGTGCAGATCGTGTTCAGCATCCTGTGCGGTTTTATGATCGTGCAGCCAGTCGGCAAGATCGGCGGCGGGCAGTTCGGGCAAGCCGACGGCGGCAAGGGCCGCGCTGCGGCTGGCGTGCAGGGTGGTATGGGCGGCGCTGGCCTGATCCAGCCGAATCCGGGCGGCGGCGTGGTCGGCAAGGGCTTCGGTCTGGGCAAGGCGGGCCTGCGTCAGCGCGGCAAGGTCGCGGCTTTGCGCCAGACGCAGCGCGGTTGCTGCATCATCGCGGTGCAGCGCCTCGGCAAAGGCATCGGCGGTGGGGGCGGTCAGGGCGGCGCGGTGGCTGGCCCACAGCACATCGCGGGTGCTGCGCTGCGCGCTGGCCATCGTGTCGGTGACCAGATCGGGGGAGGACAGTACCGCAAGACGGGCCGCAGCGCGGTCAGCCTTGTCCTGCGTGGTGGTCAGGGCGTCGCGCAGGCTGGCAAGCTGTTGATCCGATCTGGCAAGGGCGGTCGTCAGATCATCGGCCTGCCGCAAGGTCAGGGGCGCTGCGGGCAGGGTGGCAAAGCTGATCCCGCCGCGCGCAAGATCGCGCAGGCGATTGGCAGCGGTGGCGCGGGCTTGGGTCAGGCGGATTTGGGCGGCGCGGTTGTCCTCGACCACCTGTGCCGCGCCAAAGCGGGTCAGCACCTCGGTCACGGCGGGGGGGATGGTAACGGCGGTTTGGGCGGCCTGCAGTTCGGCGGCGCTGGTTTGCAGGGTGGTTTCGGCGCGGCGCTGTTCGGTTTTAGCGGTGGCAAGCGCGGTTTCAGCGGCGCGCAGGGCGGACAGTGCGCGGTCCAGCCGTGCCAGCACGGGATCGGGCAGCACAAAGCGGGTGGGGTCGTCGCCAGCAGGCAGTCCGGTTCCGGCCAGTTTGGCGCGCATATCGGACAGGGCTGCAGCGCGTTCGGTGATGCGGGTGGGCAGATCGGCCTCGGCCCCCTCCATCCGGCCCAAGCTGGCCTCCAGCATGTGAATGTCGTGGGCCTTGGCAAGGATTTCGGGCGAGAGCGGCAGGTCGGCAAGGGCCGCATCGGCCTCGGCCATCGCCTGTGCTTCGCGGGCAAGCGTGGCGTCAAGGTCAAAGCGGGCGGTCATCAGTTGGACCAAGGCTTCGGGGTCGATGTCCAGTGCGGCGGGGTAATGCGCGATGGGGGCAAGGTCGGCCTCGGCGGCGCGCAGGGTGGCGGCGATGGGGTGGGCGGCGATCAGCGCGGCGAGTTCGGTCAGGCGGCGGGCATGGGCGTCTTTGGCGGCGCGGGCGGAATGTTCCGCCGCAATCGCGGTTTCCAGCGTGGTTTGCAGGCTGTGATACAGGCTGGCCGAGATGTCCAAGCCCTTGATGTCCGATAGAACCGCGTCAAGATCGCGTTTCAGCCCGGCAAAGGCGGTCTTGCTGGCGCTTTTCTTGTAAAACGCCTCGGCACGGGCGCTGACCTGATCCAGCACGCCGGACAGATCGCTGATGCCGGCGGCGGCGGAAAACAACAGCTTGCCGATGTCGCCTTTGGAGTTGGTGATCTCGTCGCCGCCCGCCTCGATGGTGGCGTCGTCAAGGCAGAACAGTTTGCGGTAATCGTCCTGCCCGATGCCGCCAAGGCAGGCCTGAAGCACGGTTTCGGGAACCGGATCGCCATGACTGTCCAGCAGCGAATTGGCGTTCTTTTTCACCCGCACCAACTCGGTGGCCCGTCCATCTATTTCCAGCACCCCGCCGACCTGCAACGTGTTCAGCGGGTGTTTGAAGCTGTAGCCGTCGCGCATCGGAAAGCCGTAGATCAGGCGCAGATAGGCCTCCATCAGCGTGGTTTTTCCCGCCTCGTTCGGGCCGTAGATGATGTGGAAATCTGGCGCACCCGTGCGGGCTGGCCCCAGATCAAGGCTGTGGTTGGTGAAATGGCCAAAGCGGGTCAGATCAAGGCGGCGCAGGCGCATCATGGTGCAGACCCCGCTTCGGTGCCGCGCATGGCGGCGGTCATGGCAAGCACCGCGTCTTGCGACAGGCGGTCCACCAATGCGGCCAAGGCTGCGGCATCGGGATACAGGGCTGCGCGGCGGGCGGGGGGCAGCAGGGCCAGCATCTGTTCGACCTCACGGCGGGCTTCGTCCTGAAAGCCCGCCTCTTGCGCGATGTCGGCCATCAGTCGCTGCACCTCGGCCACCGCATCGCCGGGGTTGGGGGCGGTGGCGGGGGCGGTGAGGTGAAAGCTGATTTTCTCGATCCAGAGGCGGCCCGTGTCGGCGGCCATGCTGTGCAACTGTTCCGTCCAGACATCGCGGTCGCGCCGGATTGACCAAGCGCGCGGGGTGGTGCCAGTCAGAGTCAGGCGCAGAATGGCGGCCTCTGGCACCGCAACCGCCTGATCGGCCAGATGCGCGCGCAAGGCATCGCGGATGGCATCGTCGTCGGCCAGACCCGTCAGCGACAGCGCGGTTTCGCGGAATTCGACGGATGAGGTGGCGCGTTCGGACAGGGTGATCTGCCCTGCGTCGATGGTCAGAAGCGTGGCGGTTTTCGGCCCCGCTTCGCCAATGTCACGGCCCTGCGGGTTGCCGGGCATCACCACAAAGGGGGCGGTGGCATGGACCTGGCGTTTGTGGATATGGCCCAAGGCCCAGTAATCGAAGCCGGTCTGCACCAGATCATTGACCGAGCAGGGCGCATAGGGGTCATGGCCCGCCGCCCCCGTCAGCGAGGTGTGCAGCATGGCGATATTGACCGCCCCTGCCACGGGCGCGCCGAATTTGCGGACCAGACTTTCGGGCGCATGGCGGGCGTGAAAGCTGATGCCATGCACCCAGATATCGGGGGCAAGCTGCACCTTGCCGCCGCGCCCGTCAAAGACATGCACATTGGCGGGCAGGGCGATTTCGCCGGTGATCGGGTTTTCGGCGTCGTGGTTGCCCTTGATGTAGAACACCCGCACGCCTGCGGCCCGCAACCGCTCTATCTGCACGGCCAGATAGGCTGCGGTCTTGGCGCTGCGCTCGGCCCGATCATAGAGATCGCCCGCGATCAGCAGGGCGGCCACGTCCTCGGCGATGCAGACATCCACCATCCGTTCCAGCGCGCGGCGCGATGCGGTGGCGACGCGGGCCTGCAAATCAGGGTCGCGCAGGGCAAGGCTGGCAAGCGGGCTGTCCAGATGCAGATCAGCGGTGTGAAGGATTTTAACGGCCACGGCGTCCTCGGGTTTACCCTTGCAGTTGAACGGGTTTTGCAGGCGGTGTCGAGGCCGTGCTTCGGCAATGCCGTTGATCTTGGCGTGTGGACGCGCGATGAGGGGGCGGACGGGCAAGAGGTGGTGCGATGGGGTTCAGGGCTTGGGGTGCGGCGGCGCTGCTTGTGGCGGGGCCGGTGCTGATGGGGCCTTTGCAGGCGGCCGATCTGCGGATCGGCTTGCAGGCGGGCGGCACGGCGGCGTGGGAGGTGGCAGCCATGCAGGCGCTGGGCCTTGATGCCGCGCATGATCTGACGCTGGAGATCCGCGATCTGGCCGACAGCCGCGCGGGGCAAGTGGCGCTGCAGGCGGGCGAGGTGGATGTGATCCTGTCGGATTATGTCTGGGTGTCGTTGCAGCGGCATCAGGGTGCCGATTTCGCCATCGTGCCGCATTCGCTGGCGGTGGGCGGGCTGATGGCGCTGCCGGGTGGCAAGGTGGCGGGAGTGGCCGATCTGAAGGGCGCGCGGCTGGCCGTGGCGGGCGGGCCGGTCGATAAAAGCTATCTGATCTTGCAGGCCTATTACGCGGCGCAGACGGGGGGCGATCTGGTTGCCGAGGCCAGCACCACCTTTGGCGCGCCGCCCTTGGTGAATGAGCAACTGGCGGGCGGGGGGGCCGATGCCGCGCTGAACTTCTGGCATTTCAACGCGCGGGCGGCTGTGGCGGGGGCGGTCGAGGTCGTGTCTGTCAAGGAGATGCTGGCGGAATTGGGCGTGACGCGGCAACCGCCACTGCTGGGCTGGACGTTCCACGAAGGGGTGGCCGACAGCAATCCGGCAATCCGCGCCTATCTGGATGCCTCGTTTGAAACCAAATCCGCGCTGATGCGCGATGACGCGCTGTGGCAGCGTATCCGTTCGGTGATGGCGGTCGAGGATGAGGCGCTGTTCGTGGCCCTGCGCGATGCCTATCGCGCGGGGATTGTCACCGGCTATGGCGCGGCGGATATTGAGGCCGCAACGCAGGCTTATGCGGTGCTGGCGCAATATGGCGGGGCAGAGGTGACAAGCGGTGCGGAAGGTCTGGCGGCAGGCACCTTCTGGGCCGGTTACGAAAGGTAGCGGGATGGCGCGCGACCCTTGGGATTGGCTGGGCTGGGCGTCGCTGCCGCTGCTGGGGCTGATCTGGCAGGGCGCGGCTTGGGCTGCGGGGTCGCGGTTTCTGCCCGGCCCGCTGGCGGTGGCGGCGCATCTGCGCTTTCTGGCACAAGAGGCACATCTTTATGCCGATTTCGGCCAGACCCTGCTGCGGGCGGGGCTTGGTTTTGCGATCTCGCTGGGTTTGGGCTGTGTGTTGGGGCTGACTTTGGGGCGCGTGCGGGGGCTGGACCGGCTGTTCGGGCCTTGGGTGGTGGTGGGGATGAACCTGCCCGCCATCGTGCTGGCGATCCTGTGCTATATCTGGCTGGGGCTGACCGATTTCGCGCTGGTGCTGGCGGTGGTGCTGAACAAGGTGCCGCTGGTCACGGCCACCATTGCCCAAGGCGTTCGCAGCTTTGATCCTGACTATGACGAATTGGCGCGGGCGTTCCGGATGTCGCGCGGGGATCGTTTGCGGCTGATCTATCTGCCGCAACTGACGCCGCATGTGCTGACGGCGGCGCGCAGCGGTCTGGCCCTGGTGTGGAAGATCGTGCTGGTGTTCGAGGTGCTGGGATCGGATGGCGGGGTGGGGTTCCGCATTAGCTTGTTCTTCCAGTTCTTTGATATGAAAGGCATCCTTGCCTATAGCTGCGCTTTTGTCGCCCTTATCATGGCGCTGGAATATCTGATCCTGCGCCCCTTGGAGGAAAGGCTGCTGGCATGGCAATCGGACCGGACATAGCGCTTGATCTGGAGCGGTTCGGCTTTGCGGGCGGGCCTTTGTTGTTTCAGGATTTGCACCTGAAGGTGGCGGGTGGCGAGGTGGTGGCGCTGATCGGGCCGTCGGGGGTGGGCAAGACCACGCTGCTGCGGATGGTGGCGGGGGTGCAGGGCGGGTTTGCCGGATCGGTCCACGTTGCAGGCAAGCCCGCCGATCAGGCCCCGAGATCGGGGATGGTGTTTCAGGACGCGCGCCTGCTGCCGTGGCTGACGGTGGCGGGCAATATCCGGGCGGTCTCGCCCGCCATGGCTGATGCGGAGATTGACGCGTTGCTAGAGCGGGTGGGGTTGGGCGGGGTATCTGCGCTTTGGCCGCGCCAGTTGTCGGGAGGGATGCAGCGGCGGCTGGGGCTTGCGCGGGCCTTGTCGGTGAACCCGCGCCTGCTGTTGCTGGATGAGCCGTTTGTGTCTCTGGATCGCGCCGTGGTGCGGGATTTGCAGGCGCTGTTCCGGCAGGTGGTGGCAGAGCTGCGCCCGACGGTGCTGCTGGTGTCGCATGATCCCGAAGATGCGGCCTTGCTGGCCGACCGCGCGGTGATCCTGACAGGGCGTCCGGCGCGGGTGGCGGGCGAGGTGGCGCTGGCGGGGCCAAGGGGGCCGGAGGATGTGGCGGGTTTGGTCGCGCGGATCAGGGCGGTTTCGGGCTGACGCTCAGGACGCGCGCCGCAGCAGGGTTGGCAGCGACAGTCCCAGAAGGATCACGGCCAGCGGCAGGCTGAAGAAGAACCCCGCCTGGGCATAGCCGACGGCCCCGATGATCCCGCCCAGAACATAGGCCAGCACCAGACGCAGCAAGATCGCGAACTTGCGCCCGTCCAGACCCGGCGCTGCATCGCGGCCGATCACGCGATAGGCGGCGCGGCCCAACTCGATCCCGATGTCGGTGATCATGCCGGTGGCATGGGTGGTGCGGATGCGCGCGCCCGAAATCTTGGTGATGGTGGCGTTTTGCATGCCCATGATGAAGCACAGGCAGGCCAGCGAAAACAATCGTCCGGCCTCGGTGGTAAAGATGCCGCCCCAACTGAAGCAGATCAGGAATACACCCTGTACCGCCAGTGGCCATGCGTATTGCTGGCGCAGATGGCTGTTGCGGGCGATGTTGATCAAAAGCGTGCTGAAGGCCGCGCCCGTGACAAAGGCCCCGATGGCCAGAAGGCTGGTGAAGGTGATCCACAGGTTCAGGATCGCAATGTTATCTGCCACTTGCGACAGATAGCCCGTCATGTGCGAGGTATATTGCCCCAGTGCGAAAAAACCGCCCGCATTGGCCGCCCCTGCGATGGCGGCAAGGATGGTGGCCAGCCCCAGATCGGTTCCGGCCGAGCGGCGATGCCCCACAAGGGCGCGTCCCGCCACGGGCAGGCGACGGATCAGTTTGCGCGGGAAAGCCATCATGCAGCGGGGTCCGTTCGGCAGGCCGGTTTGGAAGTGCGGGTTTTGATGGTATCTTGCACAGGGCGCAGGGGGGCAGGCAAGGGGGCGTGATCGGTTGACATGGCGCGCGCCTGTGGCATGTGTCGCAACCGATCCTGCGGGCAGGGCGAACAGGGGCAAAGGGGCGGGCATGGAACATCTGGACCAGACGTTGAAGACGCTTTTTGTGGACCTGCACCGTTCTGGCCTTTGGCCGGACGAAAAAGAGATCTCGGATTCGATCCTGCTGGCCCCTGCCGCCGAAATCCTGCGCGCCTATGAGGCCGAACAGGCCAAGGGCGATGTGGATCTGCGCGGCTTTTATGCGCGGTTTTTCCGCCCCGTTGCGGTGCAGGAGGGCGGCTATCGCACCGATCCCGCCCATAGCCCCGCACAGCATCTGGCCGCAATCTGGCCGCATCTGACCCGTGCGGCGGATGATCCGGCCGAGGCGTCAAGCCGCTTTCCCTTGCCGCGCCCTTATGTCGTGGTCGGCGGGCGGTTTCAGGAGGCCTATTACTGGGACAGTTATTTCACCCAACTGGGCCTGCTGAAAACGGGGCAGTTCGGGCTTGTCCGCAATATGCTGGACAATTTCGCCCATGCCATTGCCAGCATCGGCCATATTCCGAACGGCTTTCGCAGCTATTTCCTGACCCGCTCGCAACCGCCGTTCTTTGCCGCGATGGTGCAGGATTATGGCCGCGCCACGGGGGATCTGGCGGCGGCCTATGCGGATTATCTGCCTGCGATGGAGGCGGAGTATCGCTATTTCATGGATACGCCGCATACGACAGGCGGGCTTGCGCGCTATTGGGATGCCGCGAACGGGCCGCGCATTGAAATGTATGGCACCGATCTGGAGTGGGCCGACCACGCCGCCACGCATCCTGATTTCTTCCGCGATCTGCGGGCAGCTTGCGAAAGCGGGTGGGATTTCTCGTCGCGCTGGCTGGTTGATCCGATGGACCTTGGCAGCATCCGCACCACGCAGATCTGGCCGGTTGACCTGAACTGCCTGATGCTGCGGATGGAGGAGATACTGGCCGAGGCCTGCACCGGAACCGACCGGGCGGCAGGCTATGCCGCCGCCGCCGATAGCCGCCGTGCCGCGATTTCCGAGCGGTTCTTTGATCCCGTAACCGGCTATTTCTACGATGTGCTGATCGCGGATGGATCGTTGATCCCGCGCACCACCGCTGCCGGATTGTTCGCGCTTTATGCGGGGGCGGCCAGCCCTGAACAGGCGCGGCGGGCGGCGGATTGGATGGCGGCGCATCTGCTGCAAAAGGGCGGGCTTTTGACCACGGACATCACCTCGGGCCAGCAATGGGACAGCCCGAACGGCTGGGCGCCGCTGCAATGGATCGCGGTGCAGGGCTTGCGGCGCTATGGGTTTACGGACTTGGCCGAAACGCTGCGGCTGCGCTGGCTGGCCACATGCGATGCGGTGTTCCACGCATCGGGCAAATTTGTCGAGAAATACAACGTGCTGGACCCGCTGGCGGTCAGTGGCGGCGGCGAATATGCGTTGCAAGACGGGTTCGGCTGGTCGAACGGGGTTTATCTGGACCTGTCCGATCCGGCCTGAACCCGCCGCGCTAGATGCCGTGGCCGGCCCAAGGCCCGTGCTTGTCTTCCCGCCCGTCAATGCGGTCAAACCCGTGTGCGCCGAAGAAATCACGCTGGGCCTGAATCATGTTGGCGGTAGACCGGCCTGTCCGAATCATGTCGAACCACGCCAGACCCGAGGCCAGCGCAGGCAGCGGCAGGCCATGCAGCGCGCCCGCCGCAATGGTCTGGCGCAGGGCAGGGTGCGTGGCTTTCAGGTGATCGGCAAAGAACGGGGCCAGCATCAGGTTGCGCTTGGGGTCTTCGGTCAGGGCGGTGGCCATGTCGTTCAACATGCCCGAGCGGATGATGCAACCCTCGCGCCAGACGCGGGCGATGGCGGGCAGGGGCATCGGCCAGTCAAATGCCGCAGATGCCGCGGCGATCAGGGCGAAACCTTGGGCATAGCACAGGATCTTTCCCGCGATCATCGCCTGTTCCAGCGCGGCCAGAGTCAGGCTGCCTTCGGGCAGGGAATGGGGAGCGGGGCCGAACACCGCCTCGCCTGCGCGGCGTTCCTCCAGCCGCGACGACAGGTTGCGCGCCATCACCGCCGCCTCGATGGCGGGAATGGGGGCGGCCAGATGCTGCGCCTCGATCACGGTCCAGCGGCCTGTGCCTTTCTGGCCCGCGCGGTCAAGGATCATGTCCAGCATCGGGCGGCCCGAATGGGTGTCGGTGGCGGCGGCGACCTCGGCGGAAATCTCGATCAGGTAGGATTGCAGCGGGCCTTTGTTCCACGCGCGGAAGGTGTCGGCGATGGCCGCCGCCGCCATGCCCATTCCATCACGCATCACGCCGTAAACTTCGGCAATCATTTGCATATCGGCGTATTCGATGCCGTTGTGAACTGCCTTGACGAAGTGGCCCGCGCCTGCCGGACCCATGAAATCGGCGCAAGGCTGGCCTTGGTATTTCGCGGCGATGGCGGTCAGGATGGGGGCGACGCGGTCCCAGTCCTGCTGCTGCCCGCCGCCCATGATTGCGGGACCGTGGCGCGCGCCTTCCTCGCCGCCCGATACGCCGATGCCAAGGAAGCGCGGACCATTGGCGGCCTCGGCCGCGCGGCGGTTGGTGTCGTGGAACAGCGCGTTTCCGGCGTCGATGATCAGATCATCGGCATCCAGCAGCGGACGGAGCGCCGCGATTTGCTGATCGACCGCTTCGCCCGCCGGAACCATCAGGATGATCGCGCGTGGCGGCTGGATTGCGGCCACAAGATCGGCCAGAGTCTCGGTCGCGGTGATCTTGTCCGACAGCGCGCCTGCGTCGGCCTTGAACGCATGGGTCACGGTGGCGGTGCGGTTCCAGACCGCAATCGGAAAGCCCTTTTCCGCGATGTTCAGGGCCAGCATCGACCCCATGGTGCCAAGGCCGATCAGGCCGATCTTTGCGGTGGTCATGGGCGTTGCGCTCCGGTGCGGTTCAGGGTGATGGTATAAAGGCTGGTGGTGGCGGTGATGAAAAGCTGGTGTTTGGCCCGCCCGCCAAAGCAGATGTTCGATACGGTTTCCGGCACAAGGATCTTGCCCAGAAGCGTGCCGTCGGGCGCGATGCACTGCACACCGTCGCCTGCCGAGGACCACAGATTGCCGTCTGTGTCGCAGCGGATGCCATCGGCGCAGCCTTTGTCAACCTTGTGGAACACCGCCCCGCCCGTGGGCCGCCCCGAGGCTATGGAAAACGCGCGGATATGCTGCGGGTCGGGATGGAACATCCGCCCCGTATCGGAGACATAAAGCGTGGATTCATCGGGCGAAAACGCAAGGCCGTTGGGGCAGTTGAAATCGGTCAGCACGGCTTCTACGCTGCCGTCAGGATCAACGCGGTAGACGTTGCAGGGCAGCTCTTGCGGGGATTGGAAGCCTTCGTAATTGGTCATGATGCCGTAATGCGGATCGGTGAACCAGATCGACCCATCCGATTTCACCGCGACATCATTGGGCGAATTCAGGGGCTTGCCGTTGTATCCGTCTGCGATAACGGTGATTGTGCCGTCCAGCTCGGTGCGGGTGACGCGCCGTGTGCCGTGTTCGCAAGACAGCAGCCGCCCCTGACGGTCACGGGTGTGGCCGTTGGCATAGTTCGAGGGCGCGCGATAGGTCGAGATCCCCGCGCCGGGGGTAAAGCGCAGGATGCGGTTGTTGGGGATGTCGGAAAACAGCAGGCAAGCCGCATCGCCAAACCAGACCGGACCTTCCACCCAGTCAAATCCGGTGGCAAGCTGTTTGACGGGCGCATTTTTCATCACATAGGCCGCAAAACGCGGATCGTGCGTTTCAAAGAAAGACATGGCTGGCGGACCTCTTTGGTTTTGGCTGTGTTTTCGATACCATTGCGCAACGTCAAACTGAAAGCCACAGCATGACCTATACCAGACCGACGCAAACCCTGACCGACGCGGCGCTTTTCGGGATGCTGCATGCGGCACAGGAAAAGGCCACCGAAATGGGGCAGCCGCAATGTATTGTGATTGCCGACACCAGTGCTGTGGTGCTGGCCTCTTTGCGGATGGCGGGGGCGCGGGTGTTGTCGATGCGCTCGGCCACGGCCAAGGCGATGACGGCGGCTTCGACCGGAAATGCCAGCGGCGCGCTGCCCGAGGCGGTGCGTCTGGCGATCGGGCTGGCCAGTGACGGCACGATGACAGGGCTTCCCGGCGGGCTGCCGATCCGCTTTGGCGGGGTGTTGGTTGGCGGGATCGGCATCGGATCGGGATCGGGCGCGCAGGACGAAGAGGTGGCCCGCGCGGCCCTTGCCGCGATTGGGGCGGATGCGGTCTAGCTGAAGGCAATCTGAACTTTCATTGCCGATGAGCGGTCCGAGGCCAGCTTGAACGCGGTTTCGGCCTTATCAAGGCTGACGGTGTGGGTGATCAGGGGTTTGACGTCGATCAGCCCTTTTTGCATCAGAGCGACTCCGGTGGCAAATTCGCTGTGAAAGCGGAAAGAGCCGCGCAATTCCAATTCCTTGGCGGTGATGGCCATGATCGGCAGGGTCATATCTCCGCCAAGGCCCAGTTGCAGGATCACCCCGCGCGGGCGCAGGGCGGCGATGCCTGCGGCAAGGGCGGGGGCGGCACCGGAACATTCGTAAAGCACGTCGAAATAGCCCTTGTCGGCGGTATAATCTGTCAGCCCGTCAGGTTCGGTTGCGATGTTGAGGGTGCGGTCCGCGCCGACCTTGCGCGCGATGGCAAGGGTGAAATCCGACAGATCGGTGGCGACGATTTCCGCAGCCCCCGCGCGGCGGGCGGCCAGTATTGCCAGCACCCCGATGGGACCGCAGCCGGTGACCAGCACGCGCCGCCCCAGCATCTGCCCCGCCCGCGCGGTGGCATGCAGCGCCACGGCAAGCGGTTCGGCCATCGCGGCCTGTCCCGCCGTCAGCCCGTCGGCGGGGATGCATTGGCTGGCATCGGCCACCAGCACCTCGCGGAAGGCACCCTGGATATGCGGGAAGGGCATGGCCGAGCCGTAGAACCGCATGTTCAGGCATTGGTTTTGCAGCCCCTCGGTGCAAAAGCGGCAGGCCCCACAGGGACGCGAGGGCGAGACAGCGACCAGTTGGCCAAGGGTCAGGCCCGTAACACCCGCGCCAAGCTCTTCGACATGGGCAGAGACCTCGTGGCCAAGGATCATCGGTTGTTTCAGACGGATCGCACCAAAGCCGCCGTGGTTGTAATAGTGCAGATCCGATCCGCACACCCCGCCCGTCGCCAGTCGCAGGCGGACTTGGCCCGCGCCGACAGGATCAGCCGCATGGTCTTCGATCCGCAGATCACGGGCGGCGTGGATGACAATCGCGCGCATCTACAAGACGGTCGTCAGCAGGGGTTTGTCTGTGAAATACGCCAGCAGGTTCTCGCGCATCAAGGCCCCCATCGCCGCCCGCGTCTGATAGGTGCCTGACGCGTGGTGCGGCTGCAAAAGCACGTTGGACAGGGCCAGAAAGCGCGGGTTCAGGTTCGGCTCGCCCTCGAACACATCCAGCGCGGCGCTGCCCAGATTGCCGGACTCCAAGGCGTCCAGCAGCGCCAGCTCGTCGATATTGCCTGCGCGCGAGATGTTGATCAGCATGCCGTGCGGTCCCAGTGCGGCGATCACATCGGCATTCACGATGTGGCGGGTTTCGGCATTGGCGATGGCGGTGACAAACAGGAAATCGGATCGTGCGGCCAAGGCGACGGGATCGGCAATAAAGGCATAGGGTGCCGCTTTGGCCGCGCGCGCGGAATAGGCGATGTCCATGCCAAAGCCCTCCAGCCGCTTGGCGACCGCCGCGCCGATCCGGCCCATGCCCAGAATTCCGGCCCGCGCACCCGAAACTCTGCGCTGCAAGGGATAGCTGCCTTTTGTCGCCCAAGCGCCGCTTCGCACCCAATCCGACGCCCCGATGATCCCGCGCGATCCCGTAAGCATCATCGCCACAGCCAGATCGGCACAATCTTCGTTCAGCACGTTCGGCGTATTGGTCACATGGATGCCACGCGCACGGCAGGCGTCCAGATCGACCGCATCATAGCCCACACCGTAAACCGAAATCAGCTTGAGGTTCGGGCAGGCTGCTATCATGTCGGCCTTGGCCCCCAGATCGCCCCGCGTCGCAATCGCTTGAATCTGCGGGCCGACCTGTGCCAGAAAAGCGGGTTTGTCGGCAGCCTCAAAATAGCGGTGCATCTGAAAGGCAGCATCCAGCGGGACTTGATCCCATTCGGGGTAGGAGCCAACCTGAAGGATATGCGGCTTGGTCATCGCTGGCTCCTTGAGGGCGCTTGACAGGATGTGTTATCGTTAACATAAGCAAGGCGACGCATGTTTGTCGAGATAATTCTGGCGGGGGAACGATGTCGGTTCAGCTTTTCAATCTGACGGGGCGGCGGGCGCTGATCACGGGATCGTCGCAGGGCATCGGGCTGGCGCTGGCGCATGGGCTGGCGGCGGCAGGGGCCGAGGTGGTGCTGAACGGGCGCGATGCCGGGAAACTGGCGGCGGCTGCGGCGGGGTTGGCGGGGGCGCAGGTGCTGGCCTTTGATGCCACCGATCATTCGGCGGTGAAGGCGGCGGTGGACGGGTTCGAGGCGGTGCATGGCCCGATCGATATTCTGGTCAACAATGCCGGAATGCAGCACCGCCGCCCTTTGGAGGATTTCCCGCCCGAAGCGTTTGAGCGTCTGTTGCATACCAATATCAGCACGGTGTTCAACGTCGGCCAAGCCTGCGCCAAGCATATGATCGCGCGGGGGCGGGGCAAGATCATCAACATCGCTTCGGTGCAGACCGCTTTGGCGCGGCCCTCGATTGCGCCCTATACCGCGACCAAGGGGGCGGTGGGCAATCTGACCAAAGGCATGGCGACCGATTGGGCCAAATACGGGCTGAATTGCAATGCCATTGCGCCGGGGTATTTCGACACGCCGTTGAATGCGGCGCTGGTGGCGGATGCGGATTTCTCGGCATGGCTGGAAAAGCGCACGCCAGCGGGGCGCTGGGGCAAGGTTGAGGAGTTGGTGGGGGCCTGCATCTTTCTGGCCTCGGATGCGTCCAGTTTCGTCAACGGGCATATTCTGTATGTCGATGGCGGCATTTCGGTGTCGCTATGAGTTTGCGTGCGGTGCTGATGGGGGTGGCGGGCTGCGGCAAATCCTCGGTGGGGGAGGCGCTGGCGCTGCGGTTGGGCGTGCCTTACCGCGATGGCGACGATCTGCATCCGGTGGCCAATGTGGAAAAGATGCGGGCGGGAATCGCCTTGGGGGATGCGGATCGCTGGCCGTGGCTGGATCTGGTAGGCGCTGCGCTGGCGGTGGATGCGCCGCTGATCATCGGCTGTTCGGCGCTGCGACGGCGCTATCGCGACCGTATCCGGCAGGCGGCAACGGGGCCGGTGGTGTTCATCCATCTGGCGGGCAGCCGCGCGGTGATCGAGGCGCGGATGGCGGCCCGCAAGGGGCATTTCATGCCGGTGTCGCTGCTGGACAGCCAGTTTGCGGCGCTGGAGCCGCCAGAGCCGGACGAGGCTGCGCTGATCGTTGATATAGATCAGCCGCTTGAGGCGATTGTGGCGGCGATTGCGGCCGATCTGGAAAGGCGGGCGGGATGAGGCAACCGGCGATCCGGGGCGCAGGTTTGTCCCGTCTGTGCTTTGGCGATGGCAGGGGGGCAAGGCCCTGATGACCCCGCCGCGCAAGCCCCCCACGATGGCCGATGTTGCCCGCATTGCCGTGGTGTCTCCGATGACGGTCAGCCGTGCTTTCAAACGTGACAGTTCGGTCTCGGATGCCACCCGCGAAACCATCCTGCAGGCGGCTGAGACGCTGGGCTATGTCTTCGACAGCACGGCGTCGAACCTGCGGTCGCAAAAATCCGATTTCGTGGCGGTGACGATCCCGTCGATCAACAATGCCAACTTTGCCGATACGTTGCGCGGGTTGTCCGAAGGGGTGCAGGCGCGCGGGCTGCAAATCCTTCTGGGGTCTACCAATTATGACATTCACGAGGAAGAGCGCCTGATCGAGCAATTGCTGCGGCGCAGGCCGGGGGCGGTGGTGGTGACGGGGGGGCAGCATACCCCGCGCGCACGGCGTTTGCTGGAAAACGCAGCCGTGCCGGTGATCGAGATCTGGGATTTGCCCGCGGCCCCGATCGGGCATGTGGTGGGGTTTTCGAATGCGGCGGCGGTGCGGTTGTTGGTGGATCATCTGGTGGCCAAGGGTTGCACGAAGATCGCCTTCATCGGGGGCGATGCGGATCGTGATACGCGCGGGGCGGACCGGCGGGCGGGTTTTATTGCGGCGATGCAGGCGCATGGTCTGGAGGCCACGCGGCTGATCGCAGTGGGCGCGCCGCCGATTTCGATGCGCGAGGGGGCCGAGGCGATGGCGCGGCTGATCGAAACCCTGCCCGATACCGAAGCGGTGATTTGTGTGTCGGACCCTTCGGCCTTTGGGGCGTTGACCGAATGTCAGCGGCGCGGGATTGCGGTGCCGGACCGCATCTCGATTGCCGGATTCGGGGATTATGACATCGCGGCGGTCGCGTTTCCCAGCCTGACCACGGTGAACCCGTTCCCGCGCGAGATCGGGCTGCAAACCGCCGCGCTGCTGCTGGAGGTGTTGGACGCGCCGGACAGTCCGGCGCGCGTCATTGCCATCACCCCTGATCTGATCACGCGGGAAAGCAGCCGCTAAAGCGGTGCGCCTTGCGCGCTGTCAGGCCAGCGCCTCGATCCTTGTGGCGGGGAAGGCGGTGAGGGTGGTGTCGATTGCCGCGCGGTCGGGCATCAGGCAGGCGGCGGTGGACAGCGCGTCGGCAAGTCCGGCAGAGGGGGCGCTGATCGAGACGGACCGCCACTGCGGGGCGGCGGGGTGGCCTGTGACCGGATTCAGGATATGGCCGACGCGGCCTTGGGCATCCAGAACGGTGCCAAGCGGCGAGGATGTGGCCAGCGCGCGGGCGGTCAGGGCGATCTGGCCGCCGCTGGCCAAGGTGACCGGCCAGCCCGCAGCCTCTGGCATCTGGCCAAGGGCGCGCAACTCTCCGGTGTTGATCAGGATGTCGGTCAGGCCTTGGGCGGACAGAAGTGCCGCGATCTGGTCGGCAATGAAGCCTTGGGCGATGCCGTTCAGCGTCAAGGCCATGCCGGGGGCAAGGCGGATGGCGGCGCTGTCATAGCGGACGCGGCTCCAGCCGATCTGTGGCATCTGCGCGGCAATATCGGCCTCAGAGGGCAGGGTGCCTGCGGTCAGTTTACGGGCGTAAAGCTGCCAGAGCGGTTGCACGGTGGGATCAAACAGGCCTTGGCTGGCGGTGTGAACGCGGGCGCAAAGGGCCAGACATTCCAGCAATTCAAACGGCGGTGCGTCCAGACTGCCGCTGGCGTTCAACTGTGACAGCGCAGAGGCAGGCCGATACAGGCTGAAGATCGATTCAAGCCGGTCGATCTCGGCGACGGCGCGGGTGATGATCGCATCTGCATCGGGATGGGCCAGATAGATCGCGGCCTTGGCCCCCAGTGCGGTGCCGTGCCATTGCGTGATCGGGGCCGCAGGGGCCGCAAACGGCAGAGCGCTGGCAACGGCGGTCAGGGTCAGAAAGCGGCGGCGGGTCAGTATGGCCATGATGTCAGCCTCCAGTTTGATCGGAAAGGGCGCGCAGGCGGTCTGCCAGATCGGCCTCGTCCACCTGCACCGCTTGGGCGGGTTCGATGGCGCTGGCGGGGATGTCGGCAAGGGCAAAGACCTGCCCGCCGTGGTCTTTGGCAAAGCGGGCCGCAAGGGCGGGATCGCTGAAAGGCACAAACTCGGGCGCTTCCATGCCGCCGCGCGCAGAGGAGCCTATGACATAGAGGGCTGCATCGGCGGCGATCCAGTTTGCCGCGCCGGGTTCCTCCCAACTGACGGCGGCCCCCATGTCATTGACGTAAAAGGCGGTGATGGTGTCGGCCTGCTCGGGCATCCGCAGATAGACCACGGCATCCCGCACCTGACTGAAGAACAGGGGCACGCCGGGGAAGGTGGCCAGATGGATCTGGCCCTTGGGTCCGGGATGTTCCAGCAGGTCCATCTGGCAGAAATAGCCGGTGGAGTCCGCTGTCAGGGCAACGGGCAGGGGTATGGCTGTCTCGTCCTTGCAGGCGGTCAGCAGCAGCAGGGCCAGCAACAGGCGTTTCATGGTGTCACCTTGCGAAAAGCGGCGGTGGCAAGGGCAAGGGCTGCCACAGGCCAAAGCAGGATCGAGGCCAGCGAGGCCCAGAGCGGGATGGTATTGGCCGCGCCCGCAACCCCTGCCGCAGCCGCCGTCGCCTGCGAGGCGGCAAGGTTGTAAAGCCGGAACGCATCCGCCGGATTGGCCAGCAGGGCCAGCGGAAAGACCTTGGTGGTGAACAGGCCGCCATCATCGGCAACCACCGCCGCCAGCAGCCCCAGATCATAGAGCACGATCAGCCCCAGCCAGATGCCGATTGCCAGCCCCGCCGCCCCTGACGGGCGCCGCGCCAAGGCCGAAGCCGCATAGCCCACCCCCAGAAACGTCGCCCCCAACAGCACCGACGACCACAAAAGCCGCCACAGCGCGGGCAGGCCTGCCACGGCTTCGGCATCAAGCAGCAGGGCTGCGGCGGCGGCAATGCCATAGCCCACCGCGACAGCGAGGGTCAGAATCGCCAGATGCGCCAGCAGTTTGCCCAGCAGGATTTCGGGGCGCGACACGGGATAGGTCAGCAGCAGGGGCAGGGTGCCACGCTCGACCTCGCCCGCGATGGCGTCAAAGGACATCAGCAGCGCGACCAGTGGCACCAGATAGACCGCAAGGCTGGTCAGGCTGGCCACCACAACCGAAAGCCGGTCCGCGCCGATGGTGCCGGTGGCTGATGATCCGGCGGCTGACAGCACCACCGAGAACAGCGCCATAAGCAGGATGGAAATGGCAACCCAACGGTTCCGCAGGGCTATGCGGAACTCGGTGCCGCTGGTGGCAAGGATGCGGCTCATTGTCCGGCCCTTTTGCTGAAATGGCTGTAGATGTCCTCAAGGGACGGGGGCTGCACGTCAAAATCGGCGATCTTGTCGGCAAGGGCGGTGATGCGGGCCATCAGGGGCAGTTTTTCATCCTGCCGACACGATAGCGACAGGTAGCCTGACAGGGGTGTTGCCTGTGGCAAGGCGGCGGCAAGATCGGTCTCGAAACCCGGCTTGGGGGTGATCTGGAAAGACACCGGCAGATCTGCCTTGCGGCGCAGATCGGCCAGCGCGCCTTCGGCCACCAGCACCCCGCCGGACAGGATGATGATCCGATCCGTCCGCGCCTCGACCTCTGTCAGCGCATGCGAGGACAGCAGGATCGACGCGCCTTCGGAAGCCAGCCCGTCCAGCAGCGCATAGAAATCGCGGCGCGACACCGGATCAAGCCCGCTGGTGGGTTCGTCCAGCACCAAAAGCCGCGGCTTGCCGATCAGGGTTTGCGCCAAGCCCACACGCTGACGCATGCCCTTGGAATAGGTGCCGATGCGGCGGCGGGCGGCATGGCCAAGGCCCACGCGCTCCAGCAGGGCCATCGCCAGCGACGGGGCTTCGCCGCGCAAGGACAGGTAATGGCGGATCTGCTCCAGCCCGGTCAGGGCGGGGTGGAAGGCGGCGTTTTCCGGCAGATAGGCCACATTGCGGCGGGCCTCGGGTGATCCGGCGGCGGCCCCCGTCACCTGCAGGCTGCCCGAGTCATGGGGGATCAGGCCAAGGATGATCTTCATCATCGTGGATTTGCCCGCACCATTATGGCCCAGCAGCGCGACCCGCTCGCCTGCGGCGACGGTCAGCGACACATCGGACAGCGCGGGCTGGCCTGCGTAGGTTTTAGTCAGACATTGAAGTGTCAGCGTCGGCGTCATGGTTCGGGTCTTTCAGCCAGCGGTCACCCACAAGGGCGGCCATTGCGGCGATGGTGGGGGGGATGGTGATCGCGGGCGCAGTCACCAGGGGATGGCTGTCAACCACGCCACCGGGCAGGGTTGCGGGAAAGGAGGACTGGCTCCAGCGGATCAGTTGCACGGCGGGCGCACCGATCAGCAGGCTGGCGGCAGGCTGCGACCACAGGATGCTGTCCATCAGATCATTCGGGCGGAAAGGGCTGTCGGCAATGCCGTCGCCATCAAGATCGAACACCGGATGATCCGACCAGAAATTGCCCCGGTCCTGAAAGCTCCATTCGATGCTGCGGCTGCCCACATATTTCACCTGTGTGCGGTTGCCGATAAAAGCGTTACCGGTCATGGCATTGCCTTCGGAGCCTGCGGTAAAGTGGATGCCGATGTCGCAGCCCTCAAAGCGGTTGCCGACAAAGAGGTTCTTGTTGGCGTCATAGATGAAGGTGCATTTCGCGGCCCCCTGCACCAGATTGCCGGAAAAATCGGCGTGGTTCGATCCGTTGATCATCAGCCCGTGGTCGCGGTCATAAAGCGACATGTTGCCGGTGATCTTAACATCGTTGGAAAACATGATGGCAAAGCCAAGGTGATTGCCGATCGAGATGTTGCCCGACACTTCGGAATCGCGCGTATACATGTAATGCACGGCAAAGCGCAGGTCGCGGAACAGGTTGTTGCGGTAGGTCGCCTTGCTTGAGGTGTTCGAGAATATCCCGTCACGGCCCCAGCGGATGTCATTGCCCTCGACCAGCAGATCGGGGCTTTTCCAGACATAGACGCCGTTGCCGCGTTGGTTCATGCGGTCGGTCTGGCGGCCCTCGATCACGTTGCCGCGCAGGGTGCAGCCGGTGCAGCCATGCACGTCGATGCCGTGGAAATTGTCGGTCAGGCGGTTGTTTTCGATCAGGACGCGCGCGGCCCCTTTCACGGTTTTCACGCCCGCATCCATATCCTCTCCACGCCCGCCCGAGCGGGTGATCGTCAGCCCCCGGATGGTCACATCGCTGCCGGTGATCGTGATAACAGTGCCTTGACCTTGCCCGTCAATCACCGTGCCGTCGCTGCCTTGCAGCGTCAGCGGGTGGTCGATGACGACTGGCCCCGCATAGGTGCCAGCCGCCAGCAGAAGCACATCGCCGGAGTTTGATCCGGCGATGGCGGTTTGCAGGGTGCCTGCCCCCGCAGGAACATGCACATCCGCCGCCAGCGCCGGAAGCGCCAGCAGGGAAAGGCAAAGCCCAAGGGACAGGCGCGCGATCATGCTGCGGGTTCCACCAGCATACGGCCACGCATCTCCATGTGCAGCGCGTGGCAGAACCACTGGCAATAATACCAATGCACGCCGGGTTGCGTCGCGACAAAGGTCACCGAGGAGGTGGCTTGCGGGCCGATCTCCATCGCAACGCCATGGTTGCCAAGGGTAAAGCCGTGGGTCAGATCGTCGATGTCATCAAGGTTGGTCACGATCACTGTCACCTCGTCGCCCTGTTTCACCGTAAAGCTGTCCAGCGCAAAGGTTGGCGCTTGGCTGGACATATAGACCCGCACCTTGTTGCCATCGCGGATCACGCTGTCTTGCCAGTCATCAAGGTTGATGCCGTCCGCCTCGGCCTGTTTGCGGGTTTCGGCCCACATCGGGTCTTGGCGGTTCCAGACCGACAAGGGGTTCACCTTGGACACATGGACAGCAATCGCGTCATGCGGTTCGGCAAAGTTCGGGCCGTCATGCACGACAACCATCTTGTCGCCGGAAATGTCGATCAACTGGTCATTCTCGGGCTTCAGCGGGCCTACGTTGATGAAGCGGTCTTTCGAGAATTTGCACAGGCAGACCAGCCACTTGCCATCGGCATCCAGCGTTTCGCCCATCGAGGTTTTCAGGTGGCCGGGCTGATATTGCACATCCACCTTGTCAAGGATCGGGTCCACTTTTTCGCCGTTATAGGCACGGATGGCGTCCTCGATGTTCCATTTGACGACCTGACTATCAAGGAACAGCGAGGTAAAGGCGTTGCCCTTGCCATCAAAGGCGGTGTGCAGCGGGCCAAGCCCCAGTTCCGGTTCCGCCACCACGACAGAGCGCGGATCGGCATCGGACGTGAACAGCGTGTCCAGTTTCGTCACGTCGATCACGGTGACGGTGGGCGACAGTTTGCCGCCAATGCACAGGTGCTTTTTGTCGGGTGCCATGTTGCAGCCGTGCGGGTTGTTCGCGATCGGGATGTAACGGGTGTAGTTCTTGTTCGACCCTTTGCGCCCGTCGATGATCTTGCAGCCGTTCAGCTCTTGGAAATCACCGGCAGCGATGCCTGCCTCGATCTCGGCGATGTTGAACACAACCACATGGTCCATCTCGGCCGCAGTCATATCGGCCTGCGTCATCCCCATTTCCGAGTTATACGAGGTCGAGAAGGCCCATTTGCCTTCGTAATCGGCGTCGGTGTTGTCAAGGTTGCCCGAAACCATGACCTGCCATGCCACCTTGAACTCTTCGGTCGCCACGGCGGTGAAGATGTTCACATAGGTGGTCGGATCGTTCATCGTCGATCCGTCATTGTTCAGCGGGGTTTCATCCTCGCCGTTGCAGAACAGATAGTTTGAGGCCGGCCACTTTTGCGGCCGCATGCCGTGGATGCCCTTGGCGTTCGGGATTTCCAGCACCTTGTCGGTTTTCATCACATCGCAGCGGATGCGCGCAACGCGGGTGTTGGCCTTGTCGTTGCCGAACAGATATTTGCCGTCATACTTGCCTTCGGTGAAGGACATGTGGACATGGTGCAAATCGCCGTTGTCATGCACGACCTGATTGTTGGCGGCCAGATAGGCGTTGGTCTCGGCGCTGTTGCTTTCGTTCAGGATGCGGCGGGATTCGTTGGTGCGGCCCCAGCCGGTGGCGGAACAGCGGTTGAACACCGGCACGCGCATCAATTCGCGCATCGAGGGGATGCCAAGGATACGCATCTCGCCCGACTGGCCCGAGGACCAGAAGCCATAGTATTCGTCCAACTGGCCGGGGGCGATGGCAGCGCCGCCTTCGGCGCGGGCGGCGGTTGCGCCTGCAACGGTTGCAAGCCCTGCGGCCCCCCCCATCAGCGACAGGCGCGGCAGGCCCATGCCGCCCAGAACGGCGGCACCGGTTGCGGTCGCGCCCAGAAGCCCTCGGCGGCTGATGCCGGCTTTTTCAGTATCAGACATTTTTCGGTCCTTTCACATTGGGGTGGTTGATCAGATCGCCGGGCGCCCGCTTGGGCAGATCGGCGCTTCCCACCGCCGCCCGCCGTTTGACTTGGCGGATGACGACAGGGCATTTCGTTTTGCTTTGGTAAAGCACCTGACAATTCAGGCAGTTGACGCACTCGTTCGGATTGATCTCTCCGGTCGGGTGGATGGCTTGGACCATGCATTCATTGGCGCAGGTCTGGCAGGGCGCGCCGCAGTCGTGATAGCGCTTCAGCCAGTCGAACATCCGCAGCCGTGCCGGAATGGCCAGCGCCGCACCCAAGGGGCACAGATAGCGGCAGTAGAACCGTTCCACGAACAGCCCCGCCATCAGAAGGGCTGCGACATAGGCCACGAAAGGCCATGCCCGCACGAATTTCAGCACGATGGCGGTCTTGAAGGGTTCAACTTCGGCATAGTGTTCGGCTTGTTCGATCGACATCAGCGACACGCCGAAGAGGCCAAGGAAGATCATGTATTTCAGCGGCCACAGGCGTTCGTGCAGGCCCCAAGGCAGGGTCCATTGCGGGATATGGCAAGCGCGGGCGACCTTGTTGGTCAGTTCCTGCAGCGCGCCAAAGGGGCAAAGCCAGCCGCAATAGGCCCCGCGCCCCCAGAACAGCAGCGCCGCCGCGACCGAGAACCACAGGATGAAGGTCAGCGGGTCCAAGAGGAACGCCTGCCAGCTAAAGCCGGTCATCAGCGCGCCGAACAGGGCCATCAGATTGACGACAGACAGTTGCGCGTTGGCATACCAGCCAAGGAACACCAGCGTCACCGTCAGGAACCCGATGCGGAACCAGAAGAACACGCGGGCGTTGCGGGTGGCGATGCCCTGGAAGAAGAACACCAGCGTCAGCACGGCCAGCATGGCGGCCAGAACGGCGATTTCGAGCTTTTTATCCTGCCAGATTTTCTGCCAGAGTGCGGTCTGGGCGGCGGATTCGTCCGTCTCTACCGTGGGGGCCGCTGTGGCAGCGGGCGGGGCAATCGCGCGCAGATAGGCGGGGGGCAGTTGATAGCCAAGGTCAAAGGTGATGAACACCTTTTCAATTGCCGCCACCTGCCGTTGCACCAGAAGCTGGATGCGGAAGGGTTTGGTCACATCAAAGCCACTGTCGGCAGGGATGCGGAACAGATCGGTTTCGGTGAAATCGGGGGCATCCTTGGCGGCAATCGCCACCAGCCGCTTGTGGTCGCGGTCATGGAAGCGCACCGAAATATCGTCCTGCACCAGCACGATGCGGTCAAAAATCCCGCCGCGCACATAGCCCGAGCCTTTGAAGGAATAGAGGCCCTTGCCCGCGATCATCACCGCATGATCTCCGGGTTTCAGCCATGATTGCAGGTTGGTCTGATCGCCCGCCGAAAGCAGCGCCTGACCGATGGCGGGAACGGACACCAGTGCGGCCTGCATCTCGATAAAGGTGCTGTCGGCGGGGGCGGTTTCGGGCTTGGCGGTGGCGCGGGGATCGTTCAGGGCGGCAAAGGCCTCGTTCACCTGACCCACATCCAGCGACAGGCGGCGCAGGGTGCCATCGCCTTCCATCGTCATCCAATCGGCAGGGGCTATGGCATCGGGGTTGAGTTCCGCGGTAGGGCCGCTGACCACATCCGGCGTCAGCCCGCCAAGCCCCAGACTGCGCGCAACCTTCAGCCCCGAGCGCAGGATCGAATCGTCCAGCACCATCACGGTGACGGTCGCACCCGAGATGATGTCGAGATCATGCTTGCCGCCGGATCTGGCCTGTTCGACCAGATCCATCCCGATATATCCGGCGACCAGCGCCTTGACCTTGGCTTCGGGGATGCCAATCAGAACAATGGGTTCCGAGTGTTTCAGCAGTTTGACGCCGCTGATTTTGCCCGCGTTGTCCACTGCGACCATGGTGTGAATCGGCTTGCCCGAATAGCCCGTGGTCCCGACGAAATCCGAGGTGACAAAGGCCCAGCCGATGCTTTCCCCGCCCTTCAGCACGGGTGCCACGGCCAGATCGTCGCGGATCGGGCCAAAGCCGTCCGCGCCCGCAACCAGTTCGGCGGCTTGGGTTTGCGGCAGGTATTTGGCCAGCACGGTTTCGGCCGTCGCGGGCAGCGCAAGGGCGCAGAGCAGGCCCAGAAGCAGGGAGAACCGGGTCAGGAACAGGCGCAGAGGCGGAAGCATGAGATCACAAACCTTTCGGCGGGGCGCGTGCCTGCATCGGCCCTGAGACCCTGACCGGCACGAAAATGGGGGTAAAACGGGGCGCAGCCTGTCTTGCGATCAGGTCCGGCGCAGATGCAGTCCCCTGCGCCGCAACCGAAGCGGCAGAGGGTTGTGTGCAATCCGGGCAGGTCGCGCAGTCATGCGATTTCGGGGCGACGGGTTTGCCTGTGGCATCCAGCGTGATGGTGGCGCTTTGACCCTCGGCGCAGATCACCAGTGTGATGGTGGTTGCCGACTCGACTGCCATCATCAACCGCGCCGCCGCCGCCCTTGTGCCGGAGACGGCCAAGGTCATGCACAGCAGCACGCAGAGCAGGATATGGGGGACAGAACGCATCATGCCTGCCCATTTGCCAGAGGCGGAAACCCGCGACCTTGATTAAGATCAAATGGAATATCTTTTTTAGGGCGCGAGTGCTGCGCCGTGCGACTCGTGGTCACGTTTTGATTCAAGACATATTCACGAAAGAGAAAATGTAGGAGACTGTCGCAACGCCGTTACAAACCGGACACCCGATGCACCTTACCAAATTCAGTGATTACGCCTTGCGCGTGTTGATGCTGGCCGCCGCCAAAGACGGCGAGCGGCTGACGATCGAGGATACCGCGACGGTCTTTGGTATTTCGCAGGGGCATCTGAAAAAGGTGGTGCTGGCGATGTCGCGGGCGGGGTTCCTGCGCGGGATCAAGGGGCGGACGGGGGGCTATGCCTTGGCGCTGCCACCCGACGAAATCAACCTTGGCGCGGTGCTGCGGATCACCGAGACCGAGTTCAGCATGTTCGAATGTGTCCAGAATGGCGGTGTCTGCCCCATCGTCGGCCCGTGCCGACTGCCCGCGATCGGACGCAAGGCGGTTGCCGCCTTCTTGGCGACCTTTGATCAGGTGACGCTGGCCGATGTGGCCTTGCCCAAAAGCGCCTTTGCGCTGCCCGATCTTGACGATGGTCAGGTGGCTTCGGGCGCAAAACCAAAGCCTGCATCACCGCTTGGCTGAGTTTGCTTTTGGAAACAGGGGCCAAGTGCGCGTCCGGCGGCAATTTCACAGCAGCGGTCGTTGGTCTCAGGCGCTGCCAAGGGTCTGGATAAAGCGGGAAAACAGCTCTCCCTGAGAACTGATCTTCAGTTTGGTATAGATGTTGCGGCGGTGGATGCGGACAGTTCCGGGGGCGATGCCAAGAATCCGGCCCGTTGCTTCGGCAGAATGGCCCTTCAGGGTATATTCGACAATCTCGCGTTCGCGCGCGGTCAACACGCCTTGGCCAAAGCTGTGGAACGACTGCTCGATCTGGCTTTCTTGCGGCAGCCCCTTGGCCGGCGTGGCGGCGAACCTGTCGGCCAGATCGGCCCAATGGCGGTGGATGCAGGCCTCGATCACTGGGCGCAAATCGTTCAGCGCGCGCAACTCTTTGGTGGAAAACGGCTTTTCATCGCGCATCATTGACAGCACGACATTGGCCCCGTCTTGCAGCGGGGCAAAGAAGGCGATTTCCTCGGCCAGACCGGTTTGCATGTAGTAGTTACGAAAATATTCGCCCTGATAAAAGCGGTCCGGCGCAAGATCGCGGATGCGATACAATCCGGCAGCCACGGGCCTGCTGGCGGCCAGAAAGAACGGGTCCAGCAGATAGGGGCCGTCCTGATAATCGGTCACGAAGATCTTGCGTTTTCCCGCCGGAAAATCGTCGAACAGATCCAGCGGGCGTGCGGTGCCGCGATAGCCGAAAATCACCGTGTAGGTGTAGGGCGCGACCGCCCGCAACAGGGTGGCAAGCGTGGCGGGCAGATCGGGCGAGCCGACGGCCGTAATGGCCGCCCCGATCAGCGGCATCAAATCGGCTTTAGGCATAGGATGCACCTGTTTTTGGCATATATGCTATTTGTGATATATACAACGAACGGCACCTTTCCTACGCTTTACCCCATAATCAAGCATATGTGCTGGCGGATGAAAAGCAACCAAACCCTGACCGACGCCCCTATTGCCGAACTGCGCGCCGCCTCGAAACGGTTCGGCGCAGTGCTGGCAGCGGATGATCTGAACCTGTCGATCCGGCGGGGGGAGTTTCTGTCGTTTCTTGGCCCGTCCGGCTGCGGCAAGACCACGGCGCTGCGGATGCTGGCGGGGTTTGAAGCGCCCTCGTCAGGGCAGGTCTTGCTGGATGGGCAGGTGGTCAACGACCTGCCCGCCTATCGCCGTCCGGTGAATATGGTGTTCCAGCACTACGCGCTGTTTCCGCATCTGACTGTGGCCGAGAATATTGCCTATGGCCTGCGCCAGCAGCGGCCCCGAATGGCGTCGGCCGAGATTGCCAAGGCGGTGGACAAGGCGCTGGAGACCGTGCGCCTGCCCGCTTACGGGCCGCGCCGGATCTGGGAGATGTCGGGCGGTCAGCAACAGCGCGTTGCCTTGGCGCGCGCGATCATCAACCAGCCCAAGCTGTTGCTGCTGGATGAGCCGATGGCGGCGCTGGACAAGAAGTTGCGCCGCGACATGCAGATCGAGCTGCAGACCTTGCAGCGGCAGTTGGGCATCACCTTTGTTCTGGTCACGCATGATCAGGAAGAAGCCCTGTCGATGAGCGACCGCATCTGCATCCTGCGCGGCGGCAAGATCGTGCAGGTCGGCAGCCCGCGCGATCTGTATGACCGCCCCATGAACCGCTATGTCGCGGATTTCGTGGGGAAGTCGAACTTCTTCGCGGGAAGCGTCGATGCCGGTGGCGCCAGCCTGACGGCGGCGGGGCATCGCATCGGTGGCCACACCACGCAAAGCTTGACGGCAGGGCAGGCGGCCTCTGCCAGCCTGCGCCCCGAACAGATCAGCCTGACGCGGCAATCGGGGGCGGGCATCAGCCTGCCCGTGCAGGTGCAAACCCGCATCTTTCTGGGCGAACACACCGAATATCTGGTGAAACACCCCGATCTGGGGGCGTTTCTGGTGCTGGTGCCACGGCAGGCCGAGGCCAGCGAAGGCGGCTTTGAACCGGGCGACAGCGCCTATGCGAATTGGCAGGACGGCGCGGCGCTGATCCTTGCGGATGACTGAAAACAAGAAACCAACTGGGAGAATGACCATGACAGACCGGAATGACACCCTCTCACGGGAAAAGTTCATTGAGGAGTTGATGCGCTACAGGAAAGGCTCGGTGTCGCGCCGGCATTTTCTGGGCGTGACGGGGCTGGGCCTTGCCACCGGCGTTATGGGCGCGGCGTTGCCGGGCCTGCGCGGGGCGGCTTGGGCGCAATCGGGGATCGGGGATCGGGTGGTGCTGGCAAGCTGGCCGAACTATCACGATCCGGCGAATTTCGAGGCGTTCAGGGCCGCAACGGGTGCCGCCGTGGACATGAGCGTGTTCGGATCGAACGAAGAAATGCTGGCCAAACTGCAAGCGGGCGGTTCGGGCTGGGATGTGTTCGTGCCGACCAACTACACCATCAGCACCTATGTCGCCGAAGACCTGATCGAGCCGTTGGATCTGACCAAGATCCCGAACTATGATCTGGCCTCGTTCGATCCGCGCTTTGCCGAGCCCGGCACGGTGAATGGCACGGTTTATGCCGTGTCGCGCAACTGGGGAACCACCGGCTATGCGGTGAACACCGCGCAGACCGGCGGCAAGAAGCTGACCTCGTGGAAAGAGTTCTGGGATATCACCATGGCCGAGTTTTCGGGCCGCACCATGGTGCATGACTATCAACTGACCACCATCGGCAACGCGCTGAAATACTTCGGCTATTCCTTCAACTCGGTGGACCCCAAAGAGTTGGCCGATGCCGAAAAACTGCTTTTGGATGTCAAGCCGCACCTGTTTGCGATCAGCTCGGATTACCAGCCGTCGATGCGGTCGGGGGATGCGTGGATGACGATGTGCTGGACCGGCGATGGCAAGCAATTGCACCGTGACATACCCGAGATCGAGTATGTGCTGGGCAGCGAGGGCGGCGAATTGTGGTCGGATTTCCTTGCGATTCCGAAAGGTGCGCCGCATCTGGACGCGGCCTATGCGCTGATCAACTTCCTGCTTGATCCGGCGGTGAACGTGAAAGAGGTGCTGTTCCACGGCTATCCGGTTGCCGACAAGCGCGTCGATGCGCTGCTGCCGCCGGAAATCCTGAACGATCCGATCATGTATCCGGCGGCAGAATTGCTGTCGCCGCTGGAATTCGGCGCGGCGGTGACGCTGACCGATCCGGGTCGGGCCGAGCTGATGGCGCGCTTCAAATCGGCATAAGGGGACAATGATGCGACCACGCTACCGCACAGCGCTATTCTTGCTTCCCGCAGGTGCATGGTTCTTCACCATGCTGGTGCTGCCGCTTGTGGTCGTATTCGTCTTCAGCTTTGGCGAGCGGGGGCCGGCCGGTGGCTATGTCCCCGCTTTCACCTTTGACAATTTCCTGAACCTCGGCTCGCGCTGGGCGGCGTTCAAGAACACGCTGGTTCTGGCGCCGGTTGGCACCTTTGTCTGTCTGCTGATCGCCTATCCGCTGGCCTATTTTCTGGCGATCCGCGCCGATGCGCGCTGGCGGACCTTGCTGCTTATTCTGGTGATCGTGCCGTTCTGGACCTCGATCCTGATCCGCAGCTATGCGTGGATTTTCCTGTTGGGCGGGCAGGGCCTGCCTGCGCTGCTGAACGCCTTGGGGCTTGGCAATCCGCGCCTGATCAATACCCCTTTCGCGGTGCTGGTCGGCATCGTCTACGGCTATCTGCCGCTGATGGTGTTCCCGATCTATGTCAGCCTTGAACGGCTGGACAAGCGCCTGCTGGAAGCCTCAAGCGATCTGGGCTGCCCGCCCGCGCGGACCTTTCTGAACGTGACGCTGCCGATGTCGATGGCGGGGGTGGCGACCGGATGCATGCTGGTTTTCATCCTGCTGATGGGCGAGTTCCTGATTCCGGCGATGCTGGGCGGCGGCAAGGTGTTCTTTGTCGGCAACGCGCTGGTCGATCTGTTCCTGCAATCGCGCAACTGGGCCTTCGGGTCGGCGGTGGCGATGGCCTTGGTGCTGGTGATGCTGATCACTGTCACCGCCTATATGCGCGTCACCCGGCGCTGGGCCGGTGGCCGCGATGACGTGTCGTTGATGTGAGGGCGTGATGCGGATTTATGCACTGGCCGTCTATCTGTTCCTTTATATCCCGATCGGGATTATCGCGCTGTTTTCCTTCAACGCAGGCAAGCACGCCAGCCAGTTCACCGGCTTTTCGGTGCAATGGTATGGCAAGGCGCTGGACAACCCCTTTGTCACCGAGGCGTTCCAGACCAGCCTGATCGTGGCGCTGTCTTCCGCCCTGCTGGCGACAGTCTTTGGCACCATGGCGGCGCTGGCGCTGCAATCGGTGAAGGGGCGGCTTCGTATGGCCTTCGATGCGCTGATCTATATCGCGGTGATGGTGCCGGGGATTGTGATCGGCATCGCCACGCTGATCGCGCTGGTGACGGTGTTCGACTGGCTGAACCCTATCCTTGCCGCGCTGTGGCCGATGGCCGATGCCGCGCCGCAACTGGCGCTGGGCTACGGATCATTGATCGCCGCGCACGGGCTGTTTTCGATGGCGCTGGTGATCATCATCGTGCGTGCGCGGGTTTCCGGCATGGACCGCAGCCTGATCGAGGCTTCAGCCGACCTTGGCGCAACTCCGTGGGGGACGTTCCGGCAAGTCACCCTGCCACAGATATTCCCCGGTATTCTGGCGGGGTTCCTGCTGGCCTTCACCTTCAGCTTTGACGATTTCATCATCGCCTTCTTCGTCGCCGGATCGCAGACCACGCTGCCGATCTATGTGTTCTCGTCGATCCGCCGTGGCGTGACGCCGGAGATCAATGCCATTGGCAGCATGGTTCTGGCGGTGTCGCTGATCCTGCTGATCACCGCGCAGTCGATCCTGCAACGCGGCCGCAAAGCCTGAACGGAGCCTGACATGCTGCTTGCCAACCGCGTGGCCTTTGTGACCGGAGCCGGATCGGGGATCGGGCGTGCCGGAGCTTTGGCAATGGCCGCCCAAGGTGCCTTGGTGGTGGTCAGCGATCTGGACGGGCAGGCAGCCCGCAGCGTGGCCGATGCGGTTGCCGCAGCGGGGGGGCGGGCATCGGCCTTGGCGCTGGACGTGACCGATGACAGCGCGCTGGTCGCGGCAATCCGCAGCACAGCCGCGCGGCACGGGCGGCTGGATGTGCTGCATTCGCACGCGGGGCTACAGGTGCCCGGCAGTCTGGAGCAGGTGACAGCGGCGCAGATGGATGCCTCATGGGCGCTGAATGTGCGGTCGCATTTCGTGGCGGCACAGGCAGCAATGGCCGTGATGAAGCCGCAGGGCAGCGGTTCGATCATCCTGACCGCCTCTAATTCCGGTGTGCAATATGACCGCGAGATGATCGCCTATTGCACGACCAAGCATGCTGTCATCGCTATGGCCAAGCAGATTGCGGTGGATTACGCGCGCTTTGGTGTGCGCTGCAACGCGCTTTGCCCCGGCTTTGTGGATACGCCCTTCAACCGCGGGTTCGAGCAGCAGATGTCGGGCCGCGCGGGGCTTGAGGCCTATATTGCCACCTCTATCCCGATGAAGCGCTTTGGCACGCCCGAGGAAATCGCGCAAAGCATCGTCTATCTGGCGTCTGACCAGTCGTCTTTCATGACCGGCCATGCGTTGGTGGTCGATGGGGCAGAGTGCCTGTAGCCATCATCGGTCAGATGATGCCACGCCGCTGTTATGCCTTGATATGGGCCAGCGTGGCGCACCACTGCGCGGGCCGTTGGCGATCTGGTCCGATCCCGAGACGCAATGGCTGGCCAAGCCGACTGGAAAGCGCGGGCGTCAGTCTGTCTTTACGGATGCGGCGATCCAGATTTGCCTGACGCTGAAGGCGCTTTTCGGTTTGCCGCAACGGCAGACCACGGAGATGGCCGCCAGCCTGCTTGACCTCACCGGTCTCGACTGGCCGGTGAGGGACTGAGGCACCCAGCGCCGTCGCCAGAAGGACGGCCCGATTTCCCGGCTGTTGCCGTGCTGCGGGTCCGTCGCAAGGGCCAACTTGCGCCAAGCCTGCACCGCTGCGGGCATCGCCCCCGACGCGCCCTTTGTGGGCATCCCCGCAGCCGCGTTCTCCGAATAGTTCCCGAAGTGAAGATCGCAACAACTGTCGCGCTTTCAGGCGCGGCTTTTTCTATGCTGGCGTCGTTTAAGGCTGGTTACTTCCTATACGGATTGAGACAAGGAAAGCTCGTCCAATTCCGAGGGGCTTGGGACTCTGCCGATTTCTACGCAACGAGATAGAAGTTGTGCCAATAGTTTAGCGGCCCCTTCGTAGCCGTCCTGTAAAGCCGTATCAGAAGTTTTACCGCCGTGAACAGCTTTTGACCGTATATTATACAGACTTTTTATAGATTTGAATCTCTCAACTTTCTCCACTTGAGTTCCGGGTATAATTATCGAAGAATACAATGCAATTCTCCGAGTCAGTTCACTATCAACTTCAAGAAGGCGTTCGATTCCAGACCAAAGAAGCATAATTCTCATATCTACATCGGGCAGAAAGTGGGCATTGCCAAAACACCTCATGGCCGAGCTAAATGTGGCGTTTCCGATAAGCTTATCAAAGTTAGATTTATTTTGTCTTGCCCAATTGAGTTCTCCATCTTTGATGAAATCTAAGTCTTTAAAGGGTTGAGTTAAAATATTCCGGCTTGCTATCGAGTAACGTCTATTCTCTCCTTGCGAAAGAGTAAAAAGCGAACAGACGGGGCGCTTGGTCGCAATGGCCAGCAAGTGAAAATCCCAGAGGGCATTCCATCCCTTAACCGCCAAGAGCTTGGCCGTCGGCTCGCCGTCAATACGGATGGAAAAATTGGCAAATCGCTCGCCGGTTACTAAGGCAGCGTAGTCTATGAAACCATCTACTTCATTGGCGGCGACGGTATAATCAATTTTTGGGGTGGAATTTGTCAAAGTTATGCCGGGCGAAAGTTCAAAGTCGGACTTTACGCGAAGTCCGTGTCCCACAACCAGAATGCTTTCGCCGCCAGTCTGCGCGAATATCTTAACCATGTCTTTGCCTCGGTGCCTTCCGGTTAGGGGTAAAGACTAGTGAAGTTATTGTACGGTTTCCACCGTCGCGGTCATCCAGTGCTTTGAAACTTTCGCAACCAGTACGAACGATGACCCAAGAACGGATAAGTTTGCTCGCTTATCACGTCTTCGTGATCCATCTGGGCCTGCGGCCAGTCAAAAACGACAGATTTTCTGCTGTAGTAGTTCTGTAGTAGGATTTTGGCACTTGGAAATTTCGCAGCAAAACCAACAAATTACAGATGGAAGTGGCAGCCCGTAGGGGAGTCGAACCCCTCTTACCTGGTTGAAAACCAGGTGTCCTAACCGATAGACGAACGGGCCACTGGGCGGCTTACTAGGGCAGCTTGGCGCGGGCTGCAAGAGGGAAAAGTTGATTATTCGTCGATCTTTGCGCCCATGATCGCAATCGCCTGCTGATAGACCTTGGCCGCGTTCCATTCCTTGATCACGGCAAAGTTCGGCTCGCCTTCCTGAAAGCCTTTGCCCGGTTTCCAGCCCTTGGCGCGCAGGTAATTTGCGGTGGTGGCCAGCGCATCGGCGGTGTCGGTCAGATCCAGCCTACCATCGCCATTGCCATCGACCCCGTATCTCAGCGCGTTGCCGGGCAGGAACTGGGTATGGCCCAGCTCTCCATGCTTGGCCCCCACGGTCTGCGGCGAGATCGTGCCGGCGTCCACCAGCAACAGCGCGCCGATCAGATGGTCGGTGAAGAAATCGCTGCGCCGGCAATCCCAGGCCAGCGTCGCAATGGCCGATACGACGTTGGTATCGCCCATGAAATTGCCAAAGCCTGTCTCCATGCCGTGGATCGCCAGAATCACCCCTGACGAGACGCCATATTGGCGTTCAAGGCTGGCATAGAACTCGGGGTTCCTGGCACGGCGGCTGCGGCCCTGTTTGACGATGGCGGTGGCGCCGCGCAGCTCCATGAATTTCGACAGCGAATACTTGAAGCTTTTCTGGTTCCGGTCAGCCGCGATGGTGGTTTTGGAGTAGCTGGTCGCCATCAGCGCCGCACGGCCTTTCTTGCCCACGCCCGATGCCTCGGCCTCGGCAGCCATGATCGGTTTCCAATCCTCAAAGCCGGAGGCGGTATCGCCACAGGGGGCGGCAAGGGCGGGAAGGGTGGAAAGGGCAAGCAAAAGGCAGGTGGTTTTGATCAACACGGCAGATACACCATCACAGGAAATTTGGATCACTCTAGCGGCGATCCGGTTACTTGCAAGTCAGGACGGCCCAGTCAGGATGGCCCAGTCAGGAAGGGGCGACAGAGGGCGCGCGGTGGAAGGGCCAAAGCCTGCGCGTGATCAGCAGGATCAGCACGATGCCATTGGCGATGCCGCCGTAGCGGATCAGCGGGGCGAGATCGCCCCCCAGATAGCCCAGCAGCGTGCCGATTTGCAGCACGGCGACCCAAAGCCGGTCGCGCGGGGTCAGCAGCGCATGGATCAGGCAGAACACCTCGGCCATGTAGAAATAGCGCTGGTGCATTTTGGGCAGGGCATAGGGGACAAAAAGCGCGAAGAAGAACGCCAGCGTGATCCAGTCTTGTGGCATGAGCGGCAGGCCGCGCCGCCAGACCAGCCAGATCACCGCCACCACGGCCAGCGCGGTCAAGGCCACGCCCAGCGGCAGGATGGGCCAATAAAGGCTATCGGGAATCCATTCGTAAAGATTGGGCGCATCCGAGGACAGGCGGGGATATTGCCCGGACTGGCGGGCGTAGATCAGCAGCAGATCAGCCAGCGGGCGGCCCATGGCCCAAGCCGGCAGCATCAGCGCAAGATAGGTCAGCGGGATCAGCGCGACGCCAAGCGGTCGGCTTTGGCGTTGCAGCAGCGCGATGCACAGCAGCGGGGCCAGAAACACGCTTTGCAGCTTGAACGCAAAGGCCAGCCCAAAGCACAGATAGGCGCGCAAATAGCGGTGGCGGCACAGATTATAGACAAAGGCCACGATGGCGGTGGTGTAGATGCCATCGCATTGCCCCCAAAGCGCCGAGTTGATCATCACCGTAGGCAGGAACAGCGTGGCCCAAAAGCCGATCCTGGCCCGCGCGCGCACTTGCGGGGCAAAATCCGGCAGACGCAGCAGGCGGTAGACATAGGAGGCCAGCAGAAAATCGGTGGCCATTGCGAAAAGCTTGATCGACAGCAGCGGCGGCAGCGCCTCGCCCCATGTGGCCGCGACAATCAGCCAATACAGATAGGGCGGGGTATAGTCGGCAAAGCCGGTTCTCAGCGCCGCCCAGCCTCCGGCGGCTTGAATATGGTCATACCACGGGCGCAGAAAGTCTTGGTAATCCCATGACTGGTTCGGCACCATCGCCAGCCGCAGCGCAATGGCCAGCCCCAGAAACAGCCAGAACCGCCTGTCATAGCTGAGGCCATCGGGGACGGGTGTGGATGCGGGCATCAGGAATTGCGCCTTGGGTCTTTTGCCGAACTGTGCGGGCGGTGGTGGCCAAGGGCAAGCCCAATCTTGCGGCGGATTCGGGCAATGCGGGGGCGCGCGCAGGCGATGTCATGCCGAATCCTCATAAGACATTGCCTGTCATGGTAAGGCGTTGTGCGTCCTTCGCTCTTTTCCTTGCCAGCGTTGCATCCTACCTTTGGGCCAAAACAGGAGGCGCGGATGCAGAAGGTTCGGTTGGGTCACACGGGGATGCAGGTGTCGGCGCTATGCCTTGGCACCATGACATGGGGCAGCCAGAATACGGAAGCCGAGAGCCACGCGCAGGCCGATCTGGCGCTGGATCACGGGCTGACCTTTTGGGATACCGCCGAGATGTATCCGGTGAACCCTGTCCGCGCCGAAACGGTGGGGCGCAGCGAAGAGATCATCGGCACCTGGCTTGCTGCGCGCGGCGGACGCGACAGGCTGGTGCTGGCCAGCAAGGTGACGGGCATCGGGCAGGTCGTGCGCGGCGGCGCGGCAATAACCGGAGAGATCATGCGCGCGGCGGTCGAAGGCTCGTTGCGGCGGTTGCAGACCGACTACATCGACATCTACCAGCTGCACTGGCCCAACCGCGCCGCCTATCACTTCCGCTCTATCTGGAACTTTGATCCGCGCAAATCCGTCAAGGCCGAGGTCGATGCGCATATGCTGGAGGTTCTGCATGTCGCCGATGATCTGATCAAGGCGGGCAAGATCCGCCACATTGCACTGTCGAACGAAAGCGTCTGGGGCGCGGCGCGCTGGCAGTCTTTGGCGGAACAGCACGGGTTGCCGCGCATGGCGACGGTGCAGAATGAATATTCGCTGCTGTGCCGGCAGTTTGACAGTGACTGGGCGGAGTTCTCGGTGATCGAGGATATGCCGCTGCTGGCCTTCTCGCCGCTGGCGGCGGGGCTTCTGACGGGTAAATACGCGGGGGATGTGATCCCCGACGGATCGCGCCGCAGCTATAACCCTACGCTCAGCGGGCGGGTGACGCCGCAGATGTTTCCGGCGGTTGCAGCCTATCTTGGGATTGCGGCGCGGCACGGGCTTGATCCCAGCCAGATGGCGATTGCGTTCTGCATGGGGCGGCCCTTCCCGACGATTCCGATCATCGGGGCGACCAATCTGGCGCAGCTTGCCACGAGTATCGGCGCGGCGGATGTGGTGCTTTCCCCCGAGGTTCTTGCGGAGATCGATGCGGCCCACCGCGCCCATCCGCAGCCTTACTAGGGGCTTGCGTGTCGCGCTGGGATCGGGGCTTGATGGGGAGGTAGAGCAGCGGGGGCGGGATGATGCGGATTTGGACGATGCTGTGCTGCATGGTGCTGGTTGCGGGGTGCAGCCTGTCCAGACCCGAACGCGCCGAGGTGGCGGAAAATCCGGTCACGGGGGCCGAGATTGCGGTGACGACGCTGGATGCGCCGCTGCCCGCTACTGCCACCCCGCCCGAAGTTATCCCACCCGCCAAGCCCGAACCTGTTATGCCCGAACCGGCCAAGCCCGAACCCGAAATTCTGCCGGTTCCTGCCGATCCGCCGCCGCTGGTGATGACGCCCGAAGAGCAGGCCTGCTTTGAAAAGGGCGGGCTTTGGGGCGCGGTTGGATCGGGCGGCACGGCTTGCATGTATCCGACGCGGGACGCGGGAAAGCAATGTCGCAAGGAAAGCGATTGTGACGGCTATTGCCTTGCCAGATCAGGGACTTGTGCGCCATATACCCCGATGTTTGGCTGCAACGAGATCGTGCAGGATGATGGGGTGGTGGTAACGCTGTGTATCGACTGATTTTGGCAGCCCTGCTGCTGGCTGGCTGCGCGCAGCAAACCACGGTGACAGTGGGCCGCTATCGCCCTGAATCTGCCCCGATCTATTCCAGCGCCGTGCTGGATGCCTCGCGTCTTGCGGGGCGTTGGGTGCAGGTGGCGGGCTTTGGTCCTGAAGGCGGTTGCGCGCCGGGCGGGGCCGAGATTTCTCCGACCGCAACGGGGTTGCAGGTGGCCTATCGTCTGTGCCTGTCGGGGTCCGAATCCCGTGGTGCAGGCGTGATGCAACCCGACGGGCCGGGACGCTTTGTGGTGCCGGGGCAACCGGGGCCGTGGTGGGTGCTGTGGGCCGATGCGGATTACCGCACTCTGGTCATCGGCACGCCTTCGGGGCGGCTGGGATTCATCCTGAACCGCGACGGGGCTTTGCCGCCCGACCGGATGGTGGCCGCGCGCGAGATTCTCGACTGGAACGGCTATGATCTGGCGCGGATGCAGGTCTGGAACTAATCCAGACGGTTGCTAATCCAGACTGGCGCGCAGGTCGCGCAGATGGCCCATGACCTCACGCGCGCCCAAGGGGGCTTCGCGCACCAGCCAGTCAAAATGCTGCGAGATGGATTGCACGCGGGCCGGGTCACGAAAGCCGATGTAATGCCGCCCCAGATAGATCACCGCCAGATGCGGGCCAAACACGGTGACGGGGCTGGAATAGACCCGATGCGCGTCAAAGAGGTAAAGGCGGAGCGCGGGGTAAAGCTCGTCATAAAGCTGGATCAGGTGATCCAGTTGCGCGCGGCGCAACGGCAGGGGCAGGCCCGCCCAATAGCCCGTGCCACTGGCAAAGCTGGCGACTTCATGCAGGGGCAGGGCGATTTCATAATCTGACCGCGCGCCGCGCATCCAGTGCAACTGGTCCTGAAACGCGGCAATCGCCTGACCTGCGCTGCGCCCCAGATGGTCGCGGTATTCCCATGCCACCAGATCGGGCAGTTTCAGCATATCGGGCAGGCTGGCGGGAACGTGGCGGATCTTGTAGCCCGCCGCCTCTTGGTGCCAACGGAAAATCTCGGCATCGAACAGGGCGCGGGGCGCTTCGGTCAGGGTGACAGAGGCGGCCAGAAGTTCGGCCACCGGTTCGGGGCGGCCCGCCAGCCCCAGAAGCCAATCGCAAGAGACATGCAGTGCCGTGGCGCAATCGGCGGCGGCTTGGGCATTGGGCAGGCGGGTGCCGGGGGCCAGCAGCGCCGAGATGGTGGAGCGGTCCACCCCCACCGCCCGCGCAAGGGCCGCTTGGCTGATACCCTTTTCCGCCATTGCCTGCGCCAGCCTTGCGCGGAACAGGGTGGCGCGATCGCGTTTGTCGATCATATCCGGCATATGTTGTATATAATCACCAATGTTGATCTTATGCTGCGTATCCTTGGCATTTCATCACAGCTTGGCAAGGAGTAAACTTGGCACACCCCCTTGACCGGAGACAGAGATGCCAGCCCGCGCGATAGAATGGCCCACGCTTGCCCTGCTGGCGCTGACTTATGTGGTCTGGGCCACGGGAACGCTGCTGTGGGAGGTGTCGGCGCTGCTGTCGCTGGTGTTGACCTCGATTGCCATCGCGCAATATTCCTCGTTGCAGCACGAGGTTCTGCACGGCCATCCCTTTGCCAATCAACGGCTGAATGAGGCGCTGGTGTTTCCGGCGTTTTCGCTGGTGGTTCCCTATATCCGGTTCCGGGATACCCATCTGGCGCATCATTATGATCCGAACCTGACCGATCCCTATGACGATGCGGAATCGAACTATCTTGATCCGGCAGTGTGGGAGCGCACGCCGCGCGTAATGCAAAAGCTGCTGCGGATCAATAACACGCTGCTGGGGCGGATGCTGTTGGGTCCGGCGATTGGAACCTATTACTTCGTGAAATCCGATCTTGCGCTGATCCGTGCGGGGGATCGCGGGATTGCGAAGGCGTGGGTGCTGAACGGGGTCGGTGTGGCTATGGTGCTGGCGTGGCTGCTGTCCTTTGGCACCATGCCGGTGCTGGCCTATGTGCTGGCGGCCTATATCGGCTATAGCCTGCTGAAGATCCGCACCTTTCTGGAACACCGCGCCCATGTCGCCTTTCGCGCCCGCACGGTGATTATCGAGGATCGCGGCCCGCTGTCGCTGTTGTTCCTGAACAACAATCTGCATGTCGTGCATCACATGCATCCGGCGGTGCCGTGGTATCACCTGCCCCGGATGTATGCCGCCAAGCGCGCGCATTACCAGCGCCGCAACGAGGCCTATGTCTACCGCAACTACGCGGAAATCTTTGCGAAATATCTGTTCAGGGCAAAAGATCCGGTGCCGCATCCGGTCTGGCCGGTGCGGAAGTCCGAAGCGCCGGATATGGAGTGATCAGACCAGCCGCCGGAAGGTGGGGGTGTCGGTCGAATTGTCAAAGAACGGCACGCCGGGCTGATCCGCGCCGCGCAGGATCGCGGTGACTTCGGCCAGAACCACCTCGGTGATAAAGGGCAGATCCAGCGCGCGGGCCTCGGCCAGACCGATCCAGTGCAGATGCGAAAGCTCGTCCGTGGCACCGGCGAATGTCTCAAGATCGCCGGTGGCACCTTCGGCATCGGCCAGAAAGAACCGCGCGTCAAAGCGGCGGCTACGGCCGGGCGGGGTGATGGCGCGGAACACAAAGCGCAAGGGATGGGCGGCAGACAGGGCGATGCCGGTTTCCTCGACCAACTCGCGCAGGGCGGCGGCGGCAAGGGTATCGGGGGCGGGGGCATCTGCGGGGCAGTTCAGGTGCAGGCGCGCGCGGCACAGATCGGTCAGGCTGTCCGCACGGGCGGCCAGATGGTCCTGACTGTCAACGCCGCCGCCCGGAAACACGTATTTCGAGGGCATGAACACCGCGCCCGCGCCGCGCTGACCCATCAGGATCTGCCGGCCTTGCGGGCTGCTGCGCCACAGGATCACCGTGGCGGCAGGCCGGATCGCTGTGGGGTCACTCACCTGCAACGACCGGACCGCCAAAGCCATGCATGCGCTTGGCCCATTGGATCGCCACCAGCACGCCTTTCAGGCGCGGCAGCAAATACAGCGACAAGGCCACCGTCCCCACCGAGAACACCGCCGCCAAGGTCAAAGGCTCGGGCCGCCAATGGGTGAAGACAACCATGATCAGCGGGGCCATCAGATGCCCCACGATCAGGATGGTCAGGTAGGCGGGACCATCGTCGGCGCGCTGGTGGTGGAATTCCTCGGCGCAGACGGGGCAGCTTTCGCGCACCTTCAGATAGCCGCGCAGCAAAGGGCCGGAACCGCAGCAGGGGCAGCGCCTCCGCCAGCCTCGCCGCAGGGCAGGCCAGAACGGGCGCTCTTCTTCGGACAAATCGACAGGGCTGGTCTGGGGCATCGCGGTGTTTCCTTGGTGTCAGCCCGCTTTCATAAGGGGAAACGCAGCGAAAGTTGAGGGGGTTTCGTCCCCAGTGCGTCTTTGTCGCATTTTCTTTCGAAAGCAGCGACGGAACCGGAAAGCCGTGGCGTTTATCCAGGTATGAAAGCGACGGCAGGAACGTCCGTTGCTGCAACCGGAGACATCCAGATGACCCCGACTTTGAAACTGAACGTGTTGACCTTTGCCGCTGTGCTTGCGGCCAGCCTTGGCTCGGTTGCGGTGGCCGAGAATATGCCGATGGGCGGTGATATGCAGGGTGGCGGCATGCGCGAGGGTGGTCCGTTTCTGAACTTTGACCAGATCGACGCCGACAAGGATGGCAAGATCACGCTGGCCGAGATGGAGGCCTTCCGCGCCGCCCGCTTTGCTGCGGCCGATACCAATGGCGACGGCAACCTGTCGGCCGAGGAGCTGGTGGCCATGCATGCGGCCGAACGCGCGGCGCGGGAATTGCAGCGCAGCGCGGATATGATCGCAAAGTTCGACACGAACGCCGATGGTGTGTTGAGCGCGGAGGAACTGCCGCAACCCGGCAATGCGACAAACATGTTCGAGCGCATTGATACCGACAAGGACGGGGCCATTTCCAAGGCCGAGGCCGATGCGGCCAAAGCAGCGATGGCCGAGCATCGCGGCAAAGGTAAGGGCCATGGCAAACGTCACGGCTGGATGTGGGGTTGGGGCGACGAGGGCGATGATAACTAAGCCCTGATGCATCCCCTGTCCGGTGCCTTGCCGGACAGGGTTTGCGCCAGCAGCCCGACAGGGCTACACCTGCGACAGGATGACCATGCCCCGCGACACCCTTGCCGATCTGTCTGACGAGTCGCTTCTGGTGCTTTATGCCAACAGCGATCCCGATGCGGCACGTCTGTTGACGGGGCGGCTTTTGCCGCGTGTGCTGGGCTATGCGACGCGCCTTCTGGGCGATCGGGCCGAGGCTGAGGATGTGGCGCAAGATGCCATGATGCGGCTGTGGCGGATTGCACCCGACTGGCGGACGGGCGAGGCGGCGGTGGCGACATGGCTTTACCGCGTTGTGACCAACCTTTGCACCGACCGGCAGCGCGCGCGGATGCGCCGTCGCTCGGATGCGTTAGAGGATGTGCCGGAACCGGCGGATGATGCCGCCAGCGCCGAGGCGGGGCTGATCGAAGCCGACCGGATGGCGGCCCTTCAGACCGCGCTGGACAGTCTGCCCGACAGGCAGCGTCAGGCAGTGGTGCTGCGCCATATCGAGGGCATGACCAACCCCGAGATTGCTGCGATCCTTGAGATCGGGGTCGAGGCGGTGGAAAGTCTGACGGCGCGGGGAAAACGCGCGCTTTCGCTGGCTCTTGCGGGGCAAAGACAAGCGCTTGGCTATGAGGAGAACGTGTAATGACCGGATTTAGCGATGATCTGGACGACCTGTTCGCGCAGGCCAAGACCGGAACGATGGAGCCGTCCGGCGATCTGATGGCGCGGGTTCTGGCCGATGCGGCGCGCGTTCAGCCACAGCCCCAGACGGCCCGCCGCTTTGAACCAACCCGCAATCTTGGGGTCTGGGCCGGATTGGCGGCGCTGTTTGGCGGGGGCGGGGCGCTTGCAGGGCTTGGTTCGGCGGCGGTGGCGGGGTTGTTGATCGGCTTTGTGCAGCCGACCTCGCTGACAGCCCTTGCCGATGCGTGGTCGGGCGAAACCCAATTGGACAGTGTTGATCTGATGCCGGGCATTGATGCCCTTCTGACAGAGGAATGATCGGATGAGCGATCTTCAAACCCCCGATAGCAAAGCCCGCAGCGACAAGACCTCCAAACGGTTGCGTTGGGCGCTTGCCGCATCGCTTGCGGTTAACCTTGCGGTGGCGGGCATGGTGATCGGGGCGCGGTTCCATAACGATGGCCCGCGCGGCGGCTTTGCGCGCGAGTTGAACTTCGGTGCCTTTACCGAAGCCCTGTCGCACGAGGACCGCGACAAGTTGCGCGCCGCCGTGATGGCCAAGGCCCCCGACATGCGCGCGGCGCGCCGACAGATGCGCGAAGACATGGCGGCGGTGCTGGCAGCCCTGCGCGCCACGCCCTTCGACGCAAATGCACTGGAAGCCGCGCTTTCGGTGCAAAACCGGCGTATGGCCAGCCAGTTGGAACTGGGCCAAGGCCTGCTGCGCGAATTTCTGCTGTCAATGAGCGCAGAGGCCCGCAGCGCCTTTGCCGACCGTCTGGAAGACCGGTTGCGGCGGGGCGGTGACAAGCCTTAGGCCGCACGACCCGCAATCGTGACCTGATTGCGCCCGCCGGTCTTGGATACCAGCAGCGCGCGGTCGGCGCGGTTCACGATGTCCGACACGGCATCCACCGGCAACGGCGCAGCGCCTTCGGTGCTGATGGCAAGGCCGATCGACACGGTGACCTGCAGGCTGCCACCGTCCCGCAGCATCACGGGTTTCTCCTCGACGACATGGCACAGCCGTTCGGCGACGGTGCGGGCCTCGGCCAAGGTGGTTTCGGGCAGGGCGATCAGAAATTCCTCGCCGCCGATCCGCGCCAGCACATCGCCACCGCGCAGGTTATGGGCAAGACGGTTCGCCACCTCGACCAGCACATCATCACCAGCGGCATGGCCCCAACGGTCATTGACGGATTTGAAGCGGTCCAGATCGACCACCATCACCGCAAATGCCGCCGATGCCTTGCGCGCACGCTCGCAGATTGCCGAGAGTTGCGCGATGCCATAGCGGCGGTTGTGCAATCCTGTCAGCGGATCAATAACGGCGAGCCGCAGCCCGTCCTGCACCGAGGCCCGCATCCGGTCGCCTTCGCGTTTGCGCGTCAGAAGGCGGGTGATCCGCAGCGCCAGTTCCTGCGCGGGAACCGCAGGGCTGACCATATCATGCGCGCCCAGATCATAGGCCATTGCCGCGACCATCCCTGCCGGTTCTTGCGGGGTGTAAAGGCAGAACGCGGCGTTACGTGTGTTCAGGCGGCTGCGAAGCTCTGACATCAGATGCAGACCGCTGCCCGCCCCCGCAAGCTCTGCCTCGATCACAAAGACATCCGGTCCGCCGCCGTCCTTCAGGCCTTCGGAAAGGGCGTCATCGGCAGTCATCGTCACCACATGGTCGCGGCAATGCCCCGACAGATCGCGGCGCATCATCATGGCCGTTTCGGGCCGCGCGGTGATCAGGGCGATCAGGCCGGGCATCTCAAACGCCGTGGCCGGTTCGGCAAGGCCGATCAGCGCCAGCCCCTCTTGTCCGCCCAACGCATCCCGTGACCGCATAAAGCTGCGGATACGTGCCAGAAGGGTTTGGTCGTCGACGGGTTTGCTCAGGAATTCATCCGCTCCGGCGCGAAATGCGGCAGCCCGCGCCGCCACATCCCGACTGGCGGAAAAGATCACCACCGGAATCGCGCGGGTGACCGGATCGGCCCGCAAGGCGGTTAAAACCTCGACGCCGGACATATCGGGCAGCGCAAGATCGAGCAGGATCAGATCGGGGTGTTCGGTCATGGCGGCCCGCAGGCATTCCGCGCCATCGGCCGCCATCACAGGCCGATAGCCAGCTGCGTTCAGCTTCACCTTCATGACGATGCGGTTTGCCGCCACATCATCCACTATGAGGATCTTGCCAACCATCCCGAAACGACCTGCTTTACCTGCCCATCCGATAGCGTCAATCTGGCGCTCAATAGGTTAAGGAATCCTTTCCAAAACCGTAACGAAGCACATTCAATTCGAAGGTTTTCTGCGGAAAACTTGGGGAAAGCCGATGAATCAGCAAGAGTCCGCCGAAACACTGGCCATTCAGGCGTTAACCTGGCTGGTCGGTCAGCCCGAGGATCTGGGGGCGTTTCTGGCGGCGTCGGGGGCCAGCGGGGCAGAATTGGGCCAGCTTGCGGCTGAGCCTGCCTTTCTGGGGGCGGTGCTGGATTTCCTGCTTGAAGCAGATAGCCGCGTGATCGCCTTTTGTGACAGCGCTGCTTTGCCTTATACCGCGCCCATGCAGGCCAGCGCCGCCCTTCCGGGCGGGCGCGAGTGGCACTGGACTTGAACGAAACTGCCTGAGGGACTCCCCATGCTTGATGCGCTGATTTTTGACAAAGACGGCACGCTATTTGATTTTCGCGCCAGTTGGGGGGCGTGGACGCGCAGCCTGCTTGCGGTGCTGACAACGGACGAGGCCAGCGCGCGCGCGCTGGGGCGGGTGTTGGGGTTTGATACTGTGACAGGCGATTTTTCGCCCGACAGCCCTGTGATTGCCCAGACTGTCCCCGAGATTTCCGCCGTGATCCTGCCGCATGTGCAGGGACACAGCCTGCAAAGCCTGACCGACTTCATGACGACGCTTTCTGCCGAGGCGCCGATGGTGCCTGCGGTCGATCTGCGGGCGGTGCTGGGCGGGCTGAAGGCGCGGGGAATGACGCTGGGTCTTGCCACCAATGACAGCGAGGTGCCTGCGCGGGCGCATCTGGCAGGGGCGGGGGTGCTGGAGTTGTTCGATTTCGTGGCGGGCTGCGATTCAGGTTGGGGGGGCAAGCCTGCGCCGGGGCAGCTTTTGGCCTTTGTCGCAGCACATGGGCTGGACCCTGCGCGCACCGCGATGGTGGGCGACAGCAAGCATGATCTGGACGCAGGCCGCGCCGCTGGCATGAAGGCGGTGGCGGTGCTGACGGGGATTGCAACCCGCGCCGATCTGGCTCCGCATGCCGATGTGGTGCTGGCCGATATCACCGGACTTGCGGGGTGGATTGACGGTTTGAACCACGGCTGAGAGGGGGTGCCGCCAAAAACGACGCTTTTGCGTCGGTAATGGAGTGCGCGTTGCCCCCTGCTTTCGTCCATCTTGCCGGTAACAGCGGTCATACCCGCCATTTGCCTATGGAGATCACGATGAGCGATGACGCAAGCCCCAAACGCAGCCGCGCCGGTGGCCGTGCAGGCAACAAGGTGCGCGCTGGCACTGCCGTCATCGACCAGATGCCGTGGCGCATTCCGGTTAACCCTGATCGCCCGACGGAACCGCTGGACGCTGACGGGGTGCAGGCGATCCATCGCGGCACCATGCGGATTCTGAAAGACATCGGGATCGAGTTTCTGAACCCCGAGGCTGTTGGCATCCTGAAAAAAGCCGGTTGCAAGGTGGATGGCACCAATATCCGCATGGACGAAGATTTCGTGATGGAGATGATCGGCCATGCCCCGGACTCCTTCACGATGACTCCGCGCAACCCGGATCGCGAGTTGATCATGGGCGGCAAGCATATGCTGTTCGTGAACGTCTCAAGCCCGCCGAACTCGTGGGATCTGGAACGCGGCAAACGCTCGGGCGATTTCGAGACGTTCAAGGACTTCATGAAGCTGACGCAGTATTTCAACTGCATCCATATCGCGGGCGGCTATCCGGTTGAACCGATCGATATTCACCCCTCGGTGCGCCATCTGGATTGCCTTTATGAAAAGCTGACGCTGACGGACAAGGTGGTTCACGCCTATTCGCTGGGCGCTGAACGGGTCGAGGACGTGATGGAGATGACCCGCATCGCCGCCGGTCTGACCGAAGAGGAATTCCAAGCCAAACCAAGGATGTATACCAACATCAACTCGGTTTCGCCGCTAAAGCACGACTTCCCGATGCTGGACGGTGCGATGCGTCTGGCGCGGCGCGGGCAGCCTGTGGTGATCACGCCCTTTACGCTGGCGGGGGCGATGGCCCCGGTGACGATGGCAGGGGCGGTGACGTTGTCTTTGGCCGAGGGTCTGGCTGCGGCGGCGCTGTTGCAATACATCAACCCCGGTTGCCCGATTGCGCTGGGAACCTTTACCTCGAACGTCGATATGAAGTCGGGCGCGCCTGCCTTTGGCACGCCGGAATACATGCGCGCGACGCAGATGACCGGCCAGTTGGTGCGCCATTACGGGCTGCCGCTGCGCTCGTCTGGCGTCTGCGCGGCCAACGTGCCGGACGGGCAGGCGATGTGGGAAACCTCGAACAGCCTGTGGGCGGCAGTGCAATCGCGCACGAATATGGTTTACCACGCGGCGGGCTGGCTGGAGGGCGGGCTGATCGCGTCTCCTGAAAAGTTCATCATGGACTGCGAAGTGCTGCAGATGATCCAGCGCTATTTCGAGCAGGCCACCTTTGCCACGACCGAGGCCGATATCGCCATCGATGCGATCCGCGAAGTTGGCCCCGGCGGACATTACTTTGGCTGCCAGCACACGCAAGACCGCTATCAGACCGCCTTCTATGCGCCCTTCGTGTCGGATTGGCGCAACTACGAGGCGTGGCAGCAGGACGGCTCGGTCTGGACGGTGGAACGCGCGCACCGGATCTACAAACAGATTCTGGCCGAGTTCGAGGCCCCTGCAATGAACGGCGACCATCAGGAAGAGCTGCGCCGCTTTGTTGCCCGCCGCAAACAAGAGGGTGGTGCGCCGACCGACTTCTGATCCGTTCTGTCTGGCCCCTTTGCCCAAGGCCGGATAGGCTGCGGAAAACAGCAACGGGGGCAGGCAGATGGCAAAGATCATGCAGCAACGGGTGGCGATGGCGCTGATCGGGGCGCTGGCGGCAGCAAGCCTGTATTTTCTGGGCAAGATCATTGACCAGAATCTGTTGGCCGAACGCAGCGCGCTGGCACTGGTGGCCTTTACCGCGACATTCTTTACTGCCCTTCTCAGCACGGCTGGCCCGCTTAGTCTTGCGCGGGCGGCGCTGGGCGCTGTCGGTCTGGGCGTCGCGGTATCGGCTTTGGTCAGCCTTGCCGGTTTGCGCTATGTCACGCTGGGCGACATGACGAACCAGCCTGCAACCGGTGTGATGATTGTCGTGCTGGCCCTGTTGCCGATGCCCTTCCTGATCGCCTCGGCAGGGCAGGGCTGGCGGCATTATCCGACGCTGTTCACCCAAGCTTGGAGCATCTTTGTCCGCACTTCGCTGGCTTGGGTCTTTGTGGGGCTGGTCTGGGGGGTGATCCTGCTTTCGACCACGCTGTTTGGCTTGGTGGGGCTGACGCTGATCGACGATCTGCTGAATATCCCGATCATGCCTTGGCTGATCACCGGCCTGACGCTGGGTCTTGCGCTGGCGGTGGTGACCGAGCTTTCGGATTATGTCTCGCCTTTTCTGATCCTGCGGTTGTTGCGGCTGATGCTGCCGCCGGTGTTGCTGGTGTTGGCGGTGTTCCTGCTGACGCTGCCGCTGCGCGGGCTGTCGGGGTTGTTTGGCGGGCTTTCGGCAGCGGCGACCTTGCTGGCGATGGTGGCGGCAGGGGCAACCTTGGTGACATCTGCGGTCGATCAGGGTGATGCCGAGGCCACACAACCCGCTCTGATGCGGCGGGCGACCCAAGCGCTGTCGCTGATTTTGCCGCTTCCTGCGGGGCTTGCGGCTTGGGCAATCTGGCTGCGGGTTGATCAGTATGGCTGGACTCCCTCAAGGATTTTTGCCGCTTTGGTCGCCTTGATTGCGCTGGGTTACGGGCTGTCCTATGCGCTGGCCGTGCTGCGCGGGGCGGGCTGGATGGGGCGGATTCGCCGCGCCAATGTGGGGATGGCGCTTGGCCTGATCGGGCTGGCCGCGCTGTGGCTGACCCCGGCGCTGAACGCCGACCGCATCTCGGCGCAAAGCCAATATGCGCGCTTTATCAGCAGCGGCGATGCGGCGGTTCTGGATCTGTGGCAGTTGCGGCAATGGGGTAAGGCCGGGGCGGAAGTCATTGCGACGCTTGAGAAAACCGCAACCGTGCCGGGCCAAGAGGCGCTGGCGGCCAAACTGGCCGAGTCTGATGTGGCAGCCGATCAGCCCAGCCCCGATGCAGCCGCGCTGCGGGCCACGCTGACCGCCGGAATGCCGGTGCAACCGGCCAGCGCCACCGCGACGCGCGATGCGATACTGGGCTTGGCCGATCCGTCTGATCTGGCCTATTGGGCCGACCGCTGCGCTGATCCGTTGCCGCAAGGTGGCCCCGGTTGTGTGCTGGTGGTTGCCGATTTCCTGATCGGCCTTGCGGGGGAGGAGGCGTTGCTGATCCTGCGGCAATCGGATGGCTATATCAGCTATGACGGGCTGGTGCTGGATGCCGGTCTTTTGCAGCGCCGTTCCGTGATCGCGCCTTTCGGGGCTTTGCCGGATTATGCTTCGGGGGCTGCGATGATCCGCACGTTGCAAAAAGCGCCGCCCAGCCTTGAACCTGCGCCCTACAACCAAATCCGAAGCGGTGTTGTCAATTTGATGCTGCAACCCTGACCGCTTTGCCATTTGTTAACGCTTGGCCACTAGCCTTGGCAGGAGTCGGGGCTTTGGTGTGTCATGCATGGTTTGATCAATCGGTCTATTCAGTGCTTTCTGCGCGACACCTACGGGGCCGCGATCTGGGACCATGTCGCGCGTGAGGCGCGGCTTGGTTTCGACAGTTTCGAACCTATGCTGAACTATGATCCGGTATTGACCGAAGCCGTTGTGCAGGCGGCCTCGGTGATCTTGGGGCGACCGCGCGAAACGCTGCTGGAAGATCTGGGAACCTATCTTGTCTCGCATCAAAACCTTGAACCGCTGCGCCGTCTGCTGCGGTTTGGCGGGGTAGGCTTTGTGGATTTCCTGCACTCGCTTGAAGATTTGCCAGAGCGCGGGCGGCTGGCCTTGCCCGATCTTGATCTGCCGAACCTTGGCATGACAGAGCAGGGCGATGGGAATTTCGTGATTTCGGTCAGCGGGTTATTTCCCGGCATCGGGCATGTGATCGTGGGGCTGCTACGGGCGATGGCCGATGATTATGGCGCGTTGGCCTTGCTTGATCATCGCGGGCAATCCGAAGAGGCAGAGCAGGTGGCGGTGCAATTGCTGGATCAACGCTTTGCGGCGGGCAGGCGGTTTGATCTGGCACAGGCTGCGGTCTAGGTCATGGCACAGGCAGAGACCTTCACTTTTGGTATAGCGGCACTGTCGCGGCTGATGCCGCTTTTCCTTTGTCTGGATGCCGCAGGGCGCATCACCGCCCTTGGCCCCACATTGGCCAAGCTTTTGCCGCACAACACCCTGATCGGGCAAAAGAGTGGTGACCTGTTCGATCTGAAACGGCCAAGCCGCCGGGCTGATCTGGCGGCCATACAGGCCGTGGCGAGCGCAAGGCTGCATCTGGCTTTCAGGTCCGATCCCGCCATCACGTTTCGCGGACTCGCCATGCCGTTGCAAGGCGGCGGGCTGATGATCAACCTGTCTTTTGGCATTGGCGTGACCGAGGCGGTGCGCCGCCACGGGTTGACGGAGGCCGATTTTGCGCCCACGGATCTGACCGTCGAAATGCTTTATCTGGCCGAGGCAAAGTCGGCGGTTGTGGGAGAATTGCGGGACCTGAACTTGCGCTTGCAGGGGGCCAAGATTGCGGCCGAGGAACAGGCGCTGACCGATACGCTGACAGGGCTGCGGAACCGCCGCGCGCTGGATCTGGCACTGGGAGAATTGACCCGGCACGGGCATACGTTCGGGCTGATGCATATCGATCTCGATTTCTTCAAACAGGTGAATGATACGCTGGGCCATGCCGCGGGGGATCATGTTCTACGGGTCGTGGCGCGGATACTGACGGCACAAACGCGCAGTTCGGATACGGTGGCGCGGGTGGGGGGGGATGAGTTTGTGGTCATCCTGCCCGAAATGTCAGACACAGCCCGACTTGGCCAAGTGGCGCGCCGGATTATCGAGAATCTTACGCAACCGATTTATTTTGAAGGACAATCGTGTCGGATCTCTGCCTCGATCGGGGCGACGGTTTCAACCTTCTATCCCAGTCCGCAGGCTGATCGCATGCTCAGCGACGCAGACGATGCGCTTTATGCCTCAAAGCGCGCGGGCAGGGGGCGGGCGCAGTTCTTCACGCCCCCGCCCGACAGTCTGCTATCAGCATGACCGGCGCAGCGCTGATGGCCGCATTACCCCATTTCGCCAAACAGGCCTTTGTAAATTGTGCGCGGCTGGATCAGTTCGGGTTCAACCTCGATCACTCTGGCATCGTTTATGCCCCGATCAATCAATGCATAAGCCTGTTCAATCATATGGTTAGAGTTCTGTCGCACCATATGCACCGGAAATTGCAGATAGGCGGCAAAGGGATCATAGTCATAGCAGCCGATCACCGATTGCGCGAAAGCCTCGGGTGGCAGGTTGACGAAATGGCCCAGAACGCCCTCGAATGCAGTCAAAGAGTTCACGAACAATCCCGCAGGCAGGCCGCCCAAACGGTCCATCAGCGCCGCGATCTCGCGCATTGCGCTGCGGGGGGCGTAGCCGCAGGTGATAATCTGCTCGGGCGAAGGCGGGGTGCCGTGGCGGGTCAACGCGGCGCGAAATGCCTCGATCCGACGCGACGTCGCATGAGAGGAGCGGTTTCCCCCCAGAAAGTAAATCTTGTTGCGCGCCTCTTGCGGCAAGTCAGGTTTTTCAGCCAGAAGTTTTTCGGCAAGATCCGTCGCGCCACGGTGATTGTCCGAAATCACCGATGGCCCACCGTTGCCTGGAAGGTCAACAAAGATATGCCGCAGCCCTGCGGCATTACAAAAGGCGCTGATCGAATCGGGGTCGGTCGCGCCTGCGACGAACAGATATTCCACCGCATAAGAGGCCAAGGTTTCGACGATCCGCATCTCTTCCGCCGGATCGCGCAGCGACGAGGCGATGACAGGGACCAGCCCACGGTCGCGGGCCTGGGCCTCAAAGCTTTGCGACATCGACGAAAAGAAGCGGTTGTCATGCACCGGAATGATCAGCCCAACCAGACCCGAGCGTGCCTGCCGCAACCCGCGCGCCTGCATATTGGTGGCATAGCCTTGCTCGGCGGCGATTTTACGGATGGTTTCGACCGTGGACTCGCTGATCCGCCGCGCTTTCCACGCCCCGCTCAGCGCCGCACTGACCGTCGAGGGCGATGCGCCCGACAGGCGCGCGATATCGTAAATGGTGGCTTTGCGGGGCTGGGTCATGGGCTGTGCATTCAGTCGGTCATCAGGGCTTCCAAGATTCTTCTTGACGAGTCTAGGGGTTTCTTGGTTCCTTAAGCAATATCGATTGTGCAAGTGTAGCGCAGTCAATTGCGTTCGGACTCATCAAAAAATGTAGACCTCTATGCAAGGTCTACAGGCCGAAGCGGTTGCACAATCGATAGTGCAAGAGATGCGCCCTATCGGCGCAGTCATGGGAGGAATGACATGAAAAGAACTTTGACCGCCCTTTTGGGGGGTGTTGCCCTTGTGGCCGGCCTTGCCTTGGCGGCAGCGGCGCAGGACAAACCGACGATGGGTATCGTGGTGAAAATCGGCGGTATTCCGTGGTTCAACGCGATGGAGACCGGCATCAAGGAAAAGGGCGAGGCGCTTGGCGTCGATGCCACTATGATCGGCCCGACCTCGGCTGACCCCGCGCTGCAAGTCCGCGCGATCGAGGATCTGATCGCCGCCGGTGTCGATGTGATCGGTGTGGTGCCAAACGATGAGGCGGCGCTGGAGCCTGTGCTGGAAAAGGCGCGCGCGGCGGGGATCAAGGTGGTGGCGCATGAAGGGCCGGGCCTGAACAACGTCGATTGGGATTTCGAACTGGCCTCGGCCAAGGGCTTTGGCGAAACCCATGCCGAATTGCTGGCGCAAAAGATGGGCGGCAAGGGCGAATACGCCATGTTTGTGGGCAGCCTCACCGTGCCGCTGCACAACGCCTGGGCCGATGCCGCGATTGCCTATCTGGGCGAGAAATACCCCGACATGAAGCTGATCGGTGAACGCTATGGCGTGGCGGAATCGGTGGATGACAGCCGCAAGACCGCGCTTGACCTGATGGCCGCGAACCCGAACCTGACGGGCTTCCTTGCCTTTGGCAGCCAAGGCCCGATTGGCGCGGGCCGTGCCATTGAAGAGCAGCGCAAGATTGGCGCCGTGCATGTGCTTGGTCCGTTCTCGCCGGGGCAGGGGCGTGATCTGGTGAAATCCGGGGCCATTTCCGGCGGCTTCATGTGGAACCCGGCCGAAGCGGGCCGCGTGTTTGTCACCATGGGCAAGCTGCTGCTGGACGGCACCGAAATCGCGGATGGCACCGAGATCGAGGGGCTGGGCGTGGTGCATCCTGATGCTGCAGGCAAGGACATCATCACCGACAATCTGATCGCTATCAACGCCGATACGGTTGACGGTTTGGCCGATCTGGGTCTGTGACCCAAGACTGACCGCAAAGGGCCGCCCTGCGGCGGCCCTTTCACCCCAAGCCTCAGGAAACCAAAAATGAGCCTTTATCAAACCGCCCTGTCTGAACTGGGCACCGTTTTCGCACGTCTTGACGATGCTCAGGTTGATCTGGTCGTCGAAGAAATTGCCAAGGCCCGTCGCGTGGTGGTGTTCGGCGGTGGACGCGAGCGGCTGCAGATCATGGGTTTTGCGATGCGGATGTTCCATATGGGCCTGAATGCCGCCGTTGAGGGCGACATGACGACGCCTGCCGTGGGCAAGGGCGATCTGTTTCTGGTCACTTGCGGACCGGGCTATATCTCGACCGCGCAGGCGCTGATGGGCGTTGCGCGGGAGGCAGGAGCCAAGGTTTTGATGATTACCGCGCAACCGGATGGTCGCTGCGCCGCGCTTGCCGATCAGATTTTGCTGCTGCCCGCGCAGACCATGGCGGATGATCAGGGCGAAAAGAAATCCTCGGTGCTGCCGATGGGCAGCCTGTTCGAAGGGGCGCTTTTCGTGCTGTTCGAGGTGATGGTGCTGAAACTCAAGACGCGGCTGAACATCTCGGCGGATGCGATGCGCGCCAATCACACCAATCTGGAATGATCGGGACCGCGGCGATGCCCGAAGCAGAGGCTATAACTTTTCGCAATGTCTCCAAGGTGTTCGGAGGTGTGCATGCCTTGGATGCTGTAGATTTCAGCGTGGGCGCGGGTGAGGTGCATTGCCTTGCGGGCGAAAACGGCTGCGGCAAGTCAACGCTGATCAAGATCATTACTGGCGTCTATCAGCCCGAAGCGGGGGCGCAGATGCAGCTTTTCGGGCAGGCCCTGCCGCAGATCACGCCAACTTTGGCGCGCAAGGCGGGGATCGCGGTGATCTGGCAGGATTTAGCGCTGTTTGCCGAAATGACGGTGGCCGAGAATATCGCCTTTGAGACCATGCTGGGCAACCGTCCTCGACGGGTGAATTATGCGGCGATGCGGGCCAAGGCGCAGGCGGCGCTGGATCGGCTGGATGTGACGCTGGATCTGGATGCTCGGCTTGGCACCCTGCCCATCGCGCAACGGCAGGTGGTGGCGATTGCGCGCGCCTTGGTCAGTGATGCGCGGCTGATTTTCATGGATGAGCCGACCGCCTCGCTGACCCAATCCGAAACCGATGCGCTGCTGGCTGTGGTTCGCACCTTGTCGATGCGGGGGGTGGCGGTGGTTTTCGTCAGTCACAGGCTGGCCGAGGTTCTTGAGATTTCCGCCCGCGTCACCGTTTTGCGTGATGGCAAACTGGTGGGGGTCTATCCGACGGCGGGAATGACCCAATCGCGCTTGACCGAGTTGATGACGGGCAAGACCTTTGATCAGGTCGTGGCCGCGCGGGACACTTTGGCCAATCCGGTGGTGCTGCAGGTGGAAAACCTGTCCCGGCGCGGTGAATTTGCCGATGTTTCCTTTAGCTTGCGCGCTGGCGAGGTTCTGGGTCTGACCGGATTGATCGGCGCGGGCCGGACCGAGTTGGGCCATGCCCTGTTCGGCATGACGCGGCCCGATGCCGGAGTGCTGCACCTGAATGGCCGGCCTGTCAGCCTGCGTTCGAACCGCGAGGCGGTGGCGCAGGGTATCGCCTATGTGTCCGAAGACCGGCTGGCCTTGGGGCTGATCCAGCCGCAATCAATTGCCGACAATACGGTGCTTTCGGTGTTGCGAAAGGTCACGGGCCGGACGGGGTTGTTGGCCGCCGACCGGCAGCGCGATCTGGTGGCCCATTGGATCGCGGAACTGGCGGTGAAAATCGGCCAGCCCGAGGATGCGGTGTCCACCCTGTCGGGGGGCAACCAGCAGCGGGTGGTGCTGGCCAAATGGCTGGCAACCGAACCCAAGGTGCTTATTTTGGACAGCCCGACCGTGGGCGTCGATGTCGGCGCGCGGGCGGGGATTTTCCGCATCGTGCGCGCCTTGGCTGATAAGGGTTTGGCGATCTTGCTGATTTCCGACGAAGTGACCGAGGCACATATGAACGCGGATCGCATCCTGCACATGGCGGGGGGGCGGATCGTCGGCGAATATGACCCGCGCCAGACCTCGATCGCCGCATTGGAGGCCGCTGTTTATGCGTAATTTCCTGCGTGCCTACCCGACAGAGGCCAAGCTTCTGGCTGTGCTGATCCTGATCTGCGCAGTGCTGGCGCTGACATCGGACAGCTTTGCCACCTTGGGCAATCTGACATCGCTTTTGAACAACAACGCGGTGAATGTGATCTGGGCGGTGGGGCTGCTGGTGGTGCTGATCGCGGGGGGGATCGATATCTCCTTCGCGGTGGCGGCTTCGGTGGTGCAATACCTGTGCGTCTATGCCTTTGCGGCCATCGGCGGCGGTAACTGGGGCATCGGCCTGCTGTTCGCGGCCAGCATTGGGGCGGGGCTGGGGCTGATCAATGCCTTTCTGATCCACCAGTTCCGCATCATCTCCATCGTGGTGACGATCTCGACCTTCAACGCCTTTTTCGGGCTGCTGATGTTCTTCTCGTCTGGTCGGTTTCTTTACAACCTACCGTCTTGGTGGTCGCAGCGGGTGATCCTGTGGGAGCATCAGTCGCCCGATGGCACTTGGTCCGAGATTACTTTGCCGGTGGCGGTGATGGCGGTGGCGATGGCATCGACCTGGGCGCTGATCCGTCACACTACCACGGGGCGGCAGCTTTATGCCTTTGGCGACAATGCCGAGGGCGCGCGGCGGGCGGGGATCAGCATCGGGCTGATGCAGGCCATCGCCTTTGGCTGGTGCGGGGCGATGGCGGGGATTGGCGGGCTGATGCAGGCGCATATCACCAAAGAGGTGGTGCCGAATGCGCTGGTGGGCCGCGAGTTGGACGTGCTGGCGGCGGTGGTTTTGGGCGGTGCGCGGCTGGGCGGCGGGCGCGGATCGGTCTTGGGTTGCTTTCTGGGCGTGGCTTTGGTGGCGGTCACGCAAAACGGGCTGAACCTGCTGGGCGTGTCGCCCTATGCCTTCAAGATGGTGGTGGGGGTGATCATCCTTCTGGCGATTTCCACCTCGAATATCGATCTGGCGCAGATTCTTGCGCCCAAGCGGAAGGGACGGGAATGACCGTGCTTTACACCCGTCTTGCCCGTGCCTTCGGGGCCGAAGTGCCGGGGCTTCTGGGCTTTCTGGCGCTGGTTCTGGTGGTTTTTGGCATCATGGCGCCGAACTTTCTGACGGCGGCCAACTTTGGCTCGATCGCGTTCCAACTGCCCGAGCTTGGTATTCTGACGCTGGCCATGCTGATCCCGATCATCTCGGGCGGGTTCAATCTGGCGATTATCTACACCGCCAATATGGCAGGGCTGACACTGGCCTTTGTGCTGAACCTTTATGGCGGGCCAGAGGCGGGGGTGCTGCCGTTTGTGTTTGGCTCGGTCCTTGCCATTGGCGTGGGGGCGGCGTCGGGGGCGGTGATGGGGCTGGTGATCGCCTATATCGGCGCGCATCCGATCCTTGTGTCCTTGGCGATGATGATCTTCCTGCGGGGATTGGGTGAATTTCTGACCAAGGGCGGCGATATTTCCGGCTTTCCGCCCTATCTGGCGGTGCTGGGGCATGGCTCGGTTCTGGGGGTGCCGGTGCCGCTGATTCTGTTCGGGGTTTGTGCCGTGGTCTGGCATGTCCTGCTGACCCGCACGCGCCACGGTTTTGCCGCGCGCATGATCGGATCGAACATCCGCGCCACCACCTATGCCGGCATCCATACCAAGCGCACGCTGACGCTGATTTACACGCTGTCGGGAGTGATGTGTGCGGTGGCGGGCATCCTGATGCTGGCGCGGTTCAACTCGGTGCGGGTGGGCCACGGCGAGGCGCTGCTGCTGGTCACGGTTCTGGCCTGTTTCCTGGGCGGGGTCGATCCGTTCGGCGGATTTGGGCGTGTGGTGCCGGTGGTGATCGCGCTGGTCGTGTTGCAAGTGCTGTCCTCGGGGCTGAACCTTTTGGGGGCCAACCAACATCTTTCCACCGCCGTTTGGGGTCTGTTCCTGATCGCGGTGATGGTCCTGCGCTGGGGTGCGGGACGCTACAGACAACGAAAACCAGGGAAGGGCTAGGCGATGGAAGGTTTTGGCGTTCATACCAGCATGTGGACGATGCATTGGGACAGGGCCGGGGCCGAGCGGACGATCCCCGCCGCCGCCGCCTACAAGATGGATTTCATCGAGATCGCGCTGTTGAACGCGGCGATGATCGATCCCCCCCACACCCGCGCGCTGTTGGAAAAGCACAATATGCGGGCGGTGGCCTCGCTGGGTCTGCCGCAGCGCAACTGGGCGAGCGTGAACCCCGACGGGGCCGCCGCCCATCTGATCGAAGCGATGGATGTCGCCGCCGCGATGGGGGCCGAGGCACTTTCAGGCGTGACCTATGGCGGCATTGGAGAGCGCACGGGCCTGCCGCCGACGATGGCGGAATATGACAATATCGCGCGGGCTTTGGGGCAGGCTGCGAAACACGCCAAGAAACTGGGCATTGCCTTTGGGATCGAGCCGGTGAACCGCTATGAAAACCATCTGATCAACACCGGATGGCAGGCGAAATGGATGATCGAAAAGGTCGGGGCGGATAACATCTTCATCCACCTTGACACCTATCACATGAATATCGAGGAAAAGGGTGCGGGCAACGGCATTCTGGATGCGCGTGAACACCTGCGCTACATCCATCTGTCGGAGTCTGATCGCGGCACCCCCGGCGAAGGCACCTGCGACTGGGACGAGGTTTACGCCACTCTTGCTGCCATCGGATTCAAGGGCGGTCTGGCGATGGAGTCGTTCATCAACATGCCGCCCGAAGTGGGCTATGGCCTTGCCGTCTGGCGCCCCGTCGCCAATTCCTTTGAAGAGGTGATGGACAAGGGCCTGCCCTTCCTGCGGAACAAGGCGCGGCAGTACCGGCTGATATAGGGCCAAGGGTGGCTAGAACGCTTGCGCGAAACGCTCGGGCAGTTCCAGCCGCATCTTGGGGCGGCTGGGAAAGCCAAGGGTCTTGTGCCGCAGCCATTGGCTGTCGATCACCGTGGCGCGCAGGGTTTCGCGGTAGTCGTCAATCACCTGATCCAGCGGTGCTGTGGCAAAGCTGGCGGCCTTTTCGACATAAGCATCAAACTTACGCAGCCGCTCGGCCCACCATTGTGTTGTGTGGTCGTGGCCACGGCGTATGTCGGGATTTTCGGCCAGGGTTGTGCTGCGCGACAGGGCGATGTCTTGGCAGATCCGGCGCGAGGCATAGTGCAGATGCGCCACAAACAGCCCATCCGGCAGGCAGGGCGGATGCGGGGTTGAATGGAAGCCCACTGACCAGCCCGGCCTGTCAAACACCGCCAAGGGTTTGCTGAACAGCTCATTGGCGCGGGCATGGCGGCGTTGGCCAAGGATCGGGCGGGTCAGATCAAGCGGGGCAGACCCCTGTTCCTCGACAATATTCAGGCAAAACGCCTTCAGGGCAGCCCCCTGATGACGGTTTTGCGCCATATATTCGGGCAAGGACAGCCCAAGTGCCGGATCGACAAAGACAATCTCATCGACATCTCCCGCCACCAAACCATCATATTGCGTCAGCAGAAAATCGGCATAGGCGTTCAGAAAGGCGAAACGGTCCTTGTCAAAGCTGCCTGACACGCGGTGGCGCGGAAGTGGGACGATATTGCAGCCCTTGGCCAGCGCCACAACCGCCGGATCGCTGCCATGCGCCACGACATACAGGTTTTCACGCCCTAACTGCCGCTCATAATGGCGCAGCCATAGGCCAAGGTAGTCCAACTCGGTGTGAACCATGGTCAAGGCGGCGGCGCGCATCAGCGTGATCCTTCATCGGTCGGCGTGGCGGCACTGTAACCGGATTGGTGTGTTTGACCAGATGACGATCCGCAACGCTATGTCCGCCCAATAGCACCGGACGGAAGACAACGGCAAACACAGGGGGCAGGATCATCCGTTGCCCGCACGGGATCATAGCATGACAGGCTGCACCGGGCGCAAAACGGCCTCGAATCCGTCCTTTTGTCCGGTTGCGGGGGAGTGCAATTCCAAGGGCGTTTGCGCGCCTTTGGCAATCGCTGCCGCAATCGCCAACCCAAGGCCAGATCCTTCGGCGGCCCCGTCGCCACGGGTAAAACGGGTGGTCAACAGTGCCAGCCGGTCTGGCGCAATGATCGCTCCGCCATTGGTCACGCGCAGGGTGCCGTCAGGCTCCATCGAGACGCGCACGGGCTGGGCCGGATCGCCGTGGCGCAGGGCGTTCTCGATCAGATTGCGCGCCAGAATACCAAAGGCGTCCGGGTCCAGCCGCGACGGTGCGCAGCCTTGGGGGGGCAGGGCAAGCTGCAACCGCGCGGCCCCTCCCGCGCGCCTGCATTCGTCCACCAGAAAAGCAAGCACAGGCGACAGGTCTTGCGGGGTATCGGCCAGCACGCCGCCCCCTTCGGCCCGCGCCAGTTGCATCAGCTTTTCCGACAGCCGCGCCAGCCTGTGCAACTGCGTCTCGATCTGCCGTGCGCGATCTTGCAGCCCGCCCGCCGGGGCTTCGGCAATCAGCCGCTGCGTTTGTGCCAAGGTGGCGGCAATCGGCGTGCGGAGTTCATGCGCGGAATTGGCGGTAAAGCTGCGCTCTGCCTCCAAGGTGCGGCGCAGGCGGTCCAGCAGTTGATTGATCGCGCGGGCAATCGGCAGCACCTCGGCGGGAAGGTCTTGGGTGGTTACAGCCGACAAATGCGCGCCGTCGCGCAGGGTGACTTCGGCCCGCAGCGCCTCGACAGGGCGCAAACCGCGCCGGACCAGCCACAGCACCGCAAAAAGGCTGATCGGCACCAGCAGCAGGATCGGCGCCAGTAGCGCCAGCGTCGTGTCCAGAACCGCCTCGCGCCGATGGGCCAAAGGCTCGGCCAACTCGATCCGATACGCGCCGGAAACCGCACTGCGCGCAAATATCCTGTGGTCATGCGCGGTGTGGAACCCGTCCTGTTCTTGCGGTGTGAACACCGTCAGATCGGCATCATGCGATTGCAAAAGCACCCGCCCAGCCGTATCGCGCACCACATATTGCAGAAATTCCTCATGCTCGGTGATGCGGGCAAGCCTTTGCGAGGTGCCGTCGTCGTCGCGGTCGATCAATTCCAGAATGGCCAAAGGCAGGATGCGTTCTGCGGTTTCCTGCAGGGCCGCATCAAAGACCTGATCAATCTCGTGGCGCACCACCAGCCCCGCGCCAAGGATTGCCAGCAACCAAAAGACGGCAATGCTGGCGGTCAGCCCGACCGCCAACTGCCGACGGATGCTGGCGCTGATCCAGTTCATGCCGCCAGCCCCAGACGATAGCCCAGACCGCGCTGGGTTTCGATGATACCGGCCCCCAGCTTTTTGCGAAGTCGGCTGATATAGACCTCGATCGTGTTGCTTTCGACCTCGGCATCAAAGGCGTAAAGTCGCTCTTCCAGCGCGGATTTCGGCACCAACTGGCCGGGGCGTTGCAGCAGGCATTCCAGAATGACCCATTCGCGCTGGGTCAGGGTCACATCGCCTTGCGGCCCGAAGATCGACTTTGCGGCCAGATCGATACTATAGGGGCCAAGGTCGATCTGCGGGTTGGGATTGCCGGAATAGCGGCGTGCAACGGCGCCGATGCGCGCGGAAAGCTCTGCCAGATCAAAGGGTTTCACCAGATAATCATCGGCCCCTGCATTCAGCCCCGCAATGCGGTCGGTGATCTGGTCGCGGGCAGTCAGGATGATTACCGGAGTCACTTCGCCCGCCCCGCGCCGCGCCCGCAGGAAATCAAGCCCGCGCCCGTCCGGCAGCATCAGGTCCAGCAGGACCAGATCATAGGGGACGGTTCGCATCGCATGGCCGGCATCCGCCAGCGTTTGCACCCAGTCGGTCGCGTGGCCTTCGCCCATGATCTGGTCGCGCACCGCAGCACCCAGACCCTGATCATCCTCGACCAGCAAAATACGCATGCGGCCTCCTTTGTTGCGCCCTGTCTTGCCGCCCAACCTGACACCGGGCTGAACGCCAGCGCAACCGCTGTTCAGGTTGGTGTCAGCCTTATGGTCTAGGTGCTTTTGCAGAAACACCGGAATGGAGGCCGTGATGCGCCACAAGATCCTGTTTGCCGCCCTGTTCGGTGCGGCTTTGATGGCCGGGCCGGGTTTGGCCGACGAAGATTGCAAAGCGCCGATGTCCACGTGGCAACCGCGCGCGGCGGTGGCGGCCAAGGCCGAAAGTCTGGGCTGGAAGGTGCGCCGAATTCGCACCGATGACGGCTGCTACAAGGTCTATGGCTATGATGCCCAAGGTCGCCGCATCGAGGCCGAGTTCGACCCCGAAACGCTGGACCTGCTGGAGTTCGAGGTCGAAACTGACGGCCCGGATCTGGATGATGGTCCGCAGGACGAAGATGAGGAAGATCATGACTTTCTGGATCAGGGGCCAGAGTTGACTCCCTTGGTTGTGACGCCAGCCAGAACCGCCGAACCTGCCACGGTGCTGACGCCGCTGGTGATCCCGCATTCAACGCAGCCTGCGCCTGCGCGTCCGGCCAATCCGCTGATTGGCACGCCCAAGGCTGTGGTGAACTGACCCTATCGCGCCCCGCTTGGGGCCGGATTTTCCATGAATTGACAGGAGTTTGTCATGACCCAATCCACCAGTGCGCTTGCCCTTGCTGCGGCGTTGCTTTCTCCGGCCTTGGCCGAGGCCCGCACCGTGACCCTGACCACCGATCTGGAGTCTTACGGCGGCAACGGGGCCTATCTTGCGGTCTATCTGACCGATGCGGCGGGTGCGTTCCAAGGCACGCTTTGGCTGGCTGGTGGCAAGCGCAAATATTACAAGCACCTGTCAGACTGGTTTGCGGCCACGGGCGGCGATGGCATTGACGGCATCAGCGGGGCCAGTGTCGGGTCGGGGCGCAGCCTGACGGTGACGGTTGATCTAGCCGATGCGCTGATCGATGCGGGTTATCAGATTCACATCGATGCCGCGGTCGAGGATATGCGCGACAGCCCGTCCGAGATTGTGGTCCCGCTGACACAGGCGGGGGCAGGCACACCGGTTGCAGGGCGCCGTTATATCCAGTCTTTCCAGTTCGATATGTGACCGGAAACAGCCGTTCTTTTCGCGTTCGGGCTGGTCAGCCGGCCCAAACGCAGCCCCCCTGTAGAAGAAAGTTCCCCGCGATGCTGCGTCGCCTCCATTCTGTTCCGGGACTGATCCTTGGCGTCTTTGTGACCTTGCTGGCGCTAAGCGGGGCCGTGCTGTCGCTTGATCCGGCGCTGGAGAGGGCAGGGGCATTTTCGGGGGCGGATGCGATCCGGCTGGCCGATCTGGCCAGTCTGGTTGTGCAAACCTATCCCGGTGTCGAACGGATCGACCGCCGCGAGAATGGCGCGATCGTGGTGGGTTATTCCACCGCCGACACGGTGGGATCGGTGCTGATCGATCCGCGCAGCGGGGCTGCGATTGCGGAAGACACGCCCTCGGCGCTGATGCGCTGGGTGAAAGAGTTGCATCGCTCATTCCTGCTGGGGGAAAGCGGGCGGGCGGTGGCGGGTGTTTCCGCCGGGCTGATGGCCATGATGGCGGTGACGGGGCTGTTCCTTTTGGCGGCCATGCTGGGCGGGTGGCGCAGGCTGAACCGGCCCGTGCGCGCGCAAGGGGCGGGCTGGCTGCATGGGGTTCTGGCGCGGGGGGCGGTGGTGTTTCTGGCGCTGTCGGCTGTGACTGGCGTTTATATGTCTTTGGTAAATTTCGAATATGTCAGTGATGGCAGCGATGCCGGTCCCGACTTTCCTTTCGAGGTGGCAGGCACCCCTCCTGCGCCCGTGGGCAGCCTTGCGGCCTTTCAGGATCTGACCTTGGGCGATTTGCGCCGCCTGACCTTTCCGGTGCCGGGTGATGCGACCGATGTGTTCGGTCTGCAAACCACCACGGGCGAGGGTTATGTGGATCAGGCCACGGGGCAGGTGCTGAGCTGGGCCGACTATACAATGGCCCAAAAGGTCTGGAACACGCTGTACATGCTGCATACCGGACAAGGGCTTTGGTGGCTGGGACTACTGCTGGGGCTGGGGGCGCTGACGGTTCCTGTGCTGTCGGTGACTGGCACGCTGATCTGGCTGAAACGTCGCCGCGCTGTGCCGCGCATCAGCCATAACGCCCGCCCCGCGCAGGCCGAGACGCTGATTCTGGTGGGCAGCGAAGGCGGATCGACATGGGGGCTTGCCCGCAGCCTGCACCTTGCGCTGCATGCGGCGGGGCATCAGGTTCATACGGCTGCGATGAATGCGACAGGTCCGTTTCCGGCCACCAAACGGATGATAATTCTGACCGCCACCTATGGCGATGGCGCGGCCCCCGCGCAGGCCAGCCGCTTTCTGGACAATCTGGCGCAGGGGAAACTGCCTGCGGTTCCTGTGGCAATCCTCGGGTTTGGCGACCGGATGTTCCCGCGCTATTGCGGCTTTGCCGACACGGTGCAGGCGGCGATAGAGGCGCGCGCCTTGCCGGTCCTCCATCCGCTGTGCCGGATCGACCGCCAGTCAAGCGTCGATTTCGCGGCTTGGGGGCTGGCCCTTGGGCAAAGCCTTGGCATTGATCTGGTCTTGGAACACCACGCCGCAATTCCGGCCAAGCAAAGCCTGCGCCTGATCTCGCGCAGTGATTTCGGGGTCGAGGTTGGCGCACCGGCCACGATTTTCCGTTTTGCCGCGATGCCAAAGGCGGGCCTGTTCCGCACAGGTTTGCCATCGTTTCAGGCCGGTGATCTGGTGGGCATCGTGCCGCCCGGAAGTGATCTGCCGCGGTTTTATTCGCTGGCCTCGTCGCGCGCCGATGGCTTTCTTGAAATTGCGGTTCGCAAGATGGAGGGTGGTGTCTGCTCGGGCCATTTGCACGGGCTGCAACCGGGGCAGACCATTCAGGCCTTCATTCGCGCCAACCCCGCCTTTCGTCCGGCACCGGGGAAGGCTCCGCTGGTCATGGTTGCGGCAGGTTGCGGTGTGGGTCCGATGGCGGGGTTCTTGCGGCGGCTGAAACCGGGGCGGGCGGTCGAGCTTTACTTCGGGGCGCGCGATCCGAAGTCCGATTTTCTCTATGAGCAAGAGATCAGCCTTTGGAAATCCCAAGGCAGGCTGTCGCGGCTTGTAACGGCGTTTTCGCGCGGCAAGGATTGCGCCTATGTGCAGGACCGCCTGCATGCCGATGCCGCCCACTTGCGCGGGTTGATCGCGATGGGCGGGCAGGTTCTGGTCTGTGGCGGCATGGCAATGGCGCGGGCCGTGGCGGTGGAAGTCGATCAGGCAGTGGCTCCCTTGGGGCTGAGTGTTGCCACCCTGAAGGCCGAGGGGCGCTATCTTGAAGATGTCTACTGACACCCGCCACAGCCTGAACGGCCCGACGATGGGAACACGCTGGACGGCGGTGATCGTGGCCGATGCGGCTTTTGACAGCGCCGCCTTGGCTGCCGATCTGGCGGCTGCCGTGGCCTGCGTCGATGAGCAGATGAGCACATGGAAACCGTCCTCGGATCTGATGCGGTTGAACCGCGCCGCGTTGGGGGAATGGCAGGCAATGCCCCCACAGATCATGGCGGTGCTGGCGGCGGCTGAGGGGATGGCCAATGCTTCCGAGGGGCTGTTCGATATCAGCGTTGGTGATCTGGTTGCGGCATGGGGTTTTGGTCCGGCGCTGGGCCGGATCGACCCCGCGCGGATCAAGGCAGGCGTCGGCAAGGCGCGTCTTGGGCCGTCTTTCGCGTTGGATATGTCCAAAGGCCAAGCCCGACGGCTGCAGGATGTCCAACTTGATCTTTCCGGCATTGCAAAGGGATACGCCGTAGATCAACTGGCGGAAACCTGCGCCCGTCACGGGATTGCGAATTATCTGGTCGGCATTGATGGCGAGATGCGCGCGGCTGGCCACCGCCCCGATGCTGCCCCTTGGGCCGTGGCACTGGAAGCGCCCCTGGTTGGCAGCCGCTCTGCCCTTGGCGTGATCGAACTGTCCGACCGTGCTGTTGCGACCTCGGGCGATTACCGCCATTTTGTCACTTTGGGCCAAGCCCGCCTGTCCCATACCATGAACCCGCATACCGGCGGCCCGGTGCAAGGCGCGCTGGCGTCGGTTTCGGTGCTGGCAGATACTTGCATGCAGGCGGATGCCTGGGCCACCGTGCTGCTGATCTTGGGAGAAGTTGCCGGTCCGGCCTTGGCGCGGGCGCGCGGGATTGAGGCAATTTTTCTGGTGCCGCGGGCCGATGGGGTCGAGCAGATCGTCATAAACCCGAATTAAGGCGGCTTTGCCACAATCTTGCCACAATTCCGCCGGTCCCGTCGTCAAACCCGCCCAATTCAGGCCACATTTTCGACGCATTATCGAAAGTGAGCACTTCCGATCCGGGCGAGAGACCTGGGCGAACCCAAGGCAGGCATAGCGTGGCAAATATTACCGGCACGTCAGGGAATGACACCCTGAACGGCACCAGTTCTGCGGATTCCATCACCGGTTCCAGCGGCACAGACATTCTTTACGGCGGCTTGGGCAATGACTCGCTTTATGGCGGGACCAATGCCGACACGCTTGTCGGCGGAGGTGGCTCGGATTCGCTTTACGGCGGCTCTGGCAGTGACCTTGCCGACTATTCGGCGTCCGGTGCTGGGGTTTCTGTCAACCTGACCACAGGGGCGGGGCTGAATGGCGACGCGCAGGGCGATATCTTCAGCAGCATCGAATATGTGCTGGGGTCAGACTTCGACGACACGCTGACCGGCAATTCCAGCGATAACATTCTGACGGGCGGGCTAGGAAATGACAGCCTTGCCGGCGGAAGCGGTGACGACAGCCTTTACGGTGGCGATAATGCAGATACGCTGACCGGCGGCAGCGGTGCGGACCTGATCGATGGCGGTGCAGGCCGCGATATGGCGGATTATTCCGCTGCGACAGGGGCCGTGACCGTCAATCTGTCTACGGGGCTTGGGTCGGGCAGCGATGCGGGCAGCGACACGCTGACGGGGATCGAAGATGTCACCGGTTCGGGCAATGCTGACAGCCTGACAGGCAACAGTGCCGATAACGCGCTTTATGGGGGCGGTGGGGCTGATACGCTGACGGGGGGCGAGGGGGCTGACTCTCTGGATGGCGGCTCTGGCAATGATCTGGTCAGCTATGCCGCGTCACTGGCTGGCGTCACTGTCGATCTGGCGACGGGGGTCGGGTCAGGCGGCGATGCAGCGGGCGATACGCTGACCGGAATCGAGAACCTGACCGGCTCGGCCCTGAATGACGTGCTGACGGGCAATACCTCGGCCAACCTGTTGACGGGTGGGGATGGTTCGGACCTGCTGGATGGTGGCTCGGGCGCGGATTCGCTTTATGGCGGCGTGGGAAATGACACGCTGAAGGGCGGCACCGGATCAGATATCCTGTCGGGCGGAACGGGGATCGACACAGCCGACTATTCCGCCTCGGCAACGGCAGTAAACGTTACGGTCAACGGCACGGTATCCGGAGGGGATGCGGCAGGCGACACCCTGAGCGGGATCGAGAATTTGATCGGCTCGGCGTTGAACGACACCCTGACCGGTGACGCTGTAAGCAACTATTTGTCTGGCGGCGCAGGTCGGGACAGCCTGACGGGCGGCGACGGTGACGATACCTTGGCGGGCGGTGCGGGCATTGACACGCTGACCGGCGGCGCTGGGCTTGACTATATCGACTACAGCACTTCGTCTTCGGGGGTGTCGGTCAACCTTGCCACGGGGGCGGCGCTATACGGTGACGCGCAGGGCGATGTGCTGGCGGGGGTCGATGGTATCATCGGCTCGGCCTTTGACGATACGCTGGTCGGCTTTGATGCCCAAGGCGCGGCACCGGATGTTTATACCAACATCTTCTATGGCGGTGGCGGCAATGACGTCATGGACGGGGCTGCGGCCAACGACGTCCTGTATGGCGGGACCGAAAACGATACCATTCTCGGTGGCACAGGGGATGACACGCTTTCGGGGGGGGATGGCACAGACTCGCTTCTTGGGGGCGATGGCAATGACTCTGCCACCGGTGATGCAGGCGATGACATCCTGTCGGGTGATGTGGGCAATGACGTTCTGGATGGCGGCACCGGCAATGACGCGGTTTACGGCGGCACAGGCGTTGATGCTCTGTCAGGTGGCGACGGTCTGGACACGCTGGACGGTGGTGACGGCAATGACACGCTATTCGGTGGCGCGGGCGAGGATGTTCTTTACGGCGGTGCTGGACTGGACTCGCTTGTGGGCGGGGCCGGTTCCGACACGATCTATGCGGGCGCGGGCGATACCGTTGACGGGGCCGAAAGCGGGGACGAATTCGACGTCATCAACCTTGCCGGTCAAGGCCCCTATGTCATCGTCCGCGATCCGCTGAATCCTGAAAACGGTGTCGTCAATTTTCTGGACGAATTCGGCAATATCACCGGCACGCTGACCTTTACCAATATCGAACAGGTGGTGTCCTGCTTTACGCCCGGCACGCTGATTGTCACCGATACCGGCCTTCGGGATGTTGCCTCCTTGCGGGTTGGGCATCTGGTGATGACGCGCGATCATGGCTTGCAGCCGATCCGCTGGGTCGGCGCACGCAGGATCAAGCCATTGGAATTGCTGGTTGATCCCAGCCTGCGGCCCATCATGATCCGGCGGGGTGCCTTGGGTTGCGGCTTGCCGGAACGTGACATGATGCTGTCGCGCCAGCATCGCATGCTGATGAACGGTCCCCGCGCCGAATTGCTGTTTGGCACGGATGAGGTGCTGGTCCGCGCAGCGCATCTGACCTGTCTTCCCGGCGTGCATGAGGTCGAGGTGGCAAGCGTCACCTATGTCCATATCATGTTTGACCAGCACGAGGTTGTATTGGCCGATGGCGCATGGAGCGAAAGCTTCCAGCCCGGAGATCGCAGTCTGAACGGTCTTGACGGCGATCAGCGTGACGAGTTGTTGCGGATTTTCCCGGAACTGGCGCAGATGGACCAGACCCACCGCTATGACGCTGTCCGCACCACGCTGAAGGCGCATGAGGCGCGGGTCTTGTTGTCGGCATAAGCCGGCCCGCAAATATCCAGCTTTGCACGATTTGGTGCTTGAATTGACCGCCATCTGGCGGTCAATGTCTTTTGCACAATCGGCCTGATGTGGTAAGGTCATTTGACCAATTCGCAGGGTGCGGCAGGGCTTGGGGGAAAGTTGATGGGACGGCTGACGGGCAAAGTGGCGCTGGTAACGGCGGCGGGGCAGGGGATCGGGCGGGCCTCGGCACTGGCAATGGCACGTGAAGGCGCGCGGGTGATTGCCACCGATGTGAACGCGGCGGCCCTTGAAAGTCTTGTGGCCGAAGGGATCGAGACTCGCATCCTGAACGTGCGTGATCCGGCGGCCATCGCGGCGGCTGTGGCCGAGGTTGGACCGGTGAACGTGCTGTTCAACTGCGCGGGCTTTGTCGCCGCTGGGTCCATTCTGGACTGTGACGAGGATCAATGGGCTTTCAGCCTCGATCTGAACATGACCGCCATGTATCGCATGTGCCGCGCCTTTTTGCCGGGGATGCTGGAGAACGGCGGCGGGTCGATCATCAATATGGCTTCGGCGGTGGGGTCGCTGATCGCGGCGCCCAACCGCTTTGTTTACGGCGCGACCAAGGCGGGGGTGATCGGCATCACCAAGGCCATCGCGGCCGATTTCATCACGCGCGGCATCCGCGCAAACGCGATCTGCCCCGGCACGGTGGAAAGCCCGTCGCTGGAGCAGCGCCTGCGCGATACCGGCGATTACGAGGCCGCGAAGAAAGCCTTCATTGCCCGTCAACCCATTGGCCGCATTGGCAAAGCCGAAGAGATTGCGGCGCTTGTGGTTTACCTTGCATCCGACGAATCCAGCTATACCACCGGCGTCGCGCATCCGATCGACGGCGGCTGGACCAACACCTAAGGAGAGACCATGAAACTTCTGCGCCACGGCCCTTCGGGGGCCGAAAAGCCCGGTTTGCTGCACAGCGACGGCACCATCCGCGATCTGTCGACAGTTGTGGCCGACATCGGCGGCACTGTGCTGTCGGATGCGGGGCTTGCCGCGATCCGCGCCGCCGATCCGGCCAAACTGCCCGTGGTGGATGCGGCCACGCGTCTTGGCCCTTGCGTGGCAGGCACCGGCAAATTCATCTGCATCGGTCTGAACTATTCCGACCATGCCGCAGAAACCGGCGCGACTGTCCCGCCCGAGCCGATCATCTTCATGAAGGCCACCAGCGCCATCGTTGGCCCGAACGACCCCATCATCATCCCGCGCGGATCGGAAAAGACCGACTGGGAGGTGGAACTGGCCGTCATCATCGGCACCAAGGCGAAATATGTTTCGGTCGAGGATGCGTTTGATTACGTCGCAGGCTATGCGATTACCAATGACGTCTCGGAACGCGCCTTCCAGACTGAACGCTCGGGCCAGTGGACCAAGGGCAAATCCTGCGACAACTTTGGTCAGATCGGCCCGTGGCTGGTGACGCGTGACGAGGTGGCCGATCCGCAGGATCTGCCGATGTGGCTGACGGTGAACGGTGAAAAGGTGCAGAACGGCAGCACCCGCACGATGGTTTACGGCGTTGCCTATCTGGTCAGCTATCTGTCGCAATTCATGACTCTGCATCCGGGCGATGTTATTTCCACCGGCACCCCCCCCGGCGTGGGCCTTGGCATGAAGCCGCCGCGCTATCTGAAAGAGGGCGATGTGGTGGAACTGGGCATCACCGGCCTTGGCCAGCAGCGTCAGGACGTGATCGCAGACGCATGATCCCGCTGATCGACACCCATCAGCATTTGGTCTTCCGCAGTCAGCTTGGCTATGCGTGGACCAAGGGCATCCCGGCCTTGGCGGAGGGTGATTTCACCCCCGCCGATTACCTTGGCCTGACGGCGGGCAAGGGGATTGCGGCAAGTCTGTTCATGGAAACGGGCGTCGATGACGCGGATTACCAAGCCGAGGCCCGCCTGATCGCGGGCCTTGTGGGCCAGCACGGGATTATCGGGCAGATCGCCTCGTGCAGGCCCGAATTGAACGGGTTCGATGCGTGGCTGGACCAGTCCGAGGCGCTGCATATCCATGGCTATCGTCGCATCCTGCATGTGGTGCCGGATGATCTGTCGCAGTCGGAAACCTTCCGGCGGAATCTGAAAAAGATCGGGGCCAAGGGGTTGCCCTTTGATCTGTGCTTTCTGGCGCGCCAGTTGTATCTGGCGGTCGATCTGGTCAAGGCCTGCCCGGATCAGGCCTTTGTCATGGACCATTGCTGCAACCCCGACATTGCAGCCGGTGCCTTTGACGATTGGGCGCGGGGCGTGACGGCCTTGGCTGCCCTGCCGCATGTGTCGTGCAAACTGTCCGGCATCAGCGCCTATTGCGCGCCGGGAACGGCCTCGGTCGCCACGCTGCGGCCATGGGTCGATCATATCCTGAACGCCTTTACCCCCGCGCGTATTATTTGGGGCAGTGATTGGCCAGTGGTCAATCTGGGCGCTGGCCTGCCCGACTGGATCGACATGACCCGCACCTTGATCAATGATCTGTCGCCTGATGAGCAAACCGCGATTGCATCCGGCAATGCCCGTCGCCTTTACGCCATATAGAACTGTTTCGGCAGCAGATAGGGGAACTGCGTTGTCGGATCGACCTCGATCTTCATGATCGGGGCCATCCATTCCGACCATTTCGCATCGACAGGGCTGGCCCGCAGCGCGGCCTTGGTCGCCTCAAGATCATCAGTTTCGAAATAGCCAAACAGCGTCAGCCCGTGGCGGAAGATGTTGTAATTGCGGATACCCGCGCCGCGCAGGGCCTCCAGCATCTCCGGCCAGATCTCATCATGGCGCTTCAGATATTCAACCTCATATCCGGGGCGGACCTCCAGAACCCAAGCATAGCCTGTCATCTTACTCTCCGTTCCAGGCGCGGAAGCAATCGCGCATCGTGATGGTTTCGGTCAGAACATCCTCGGTCAGGGTGTTCATATAGTCCTGATGCACGTTTTCCAGCGCCAGCCAGCCCGTATAGCCTGCAGCGCGCAGGGTGGCGAACATGGCGGGAAAATTCAGCGTGCCGTGGGTGAATTTGGTTTGTAGCGCCCCCATTTTCGCCTGCCGCAGATGGACATGAACGGCATGTTTTGCCAGCGGGTCCACCTCGTCCTGACGATAGCCAAGACAGGCGAAGTGGCTGTAATCCAAGGCCAGACCGATGCCCGTCGCATCGATCAACCGCTGCACCAAGGCGGGGCTTTCGGCCCAGCTTTGAACATGCGGCTCGATGCACAGCTTGGCCTTGTGGTGGCTGGCCACCTCTAACAGCGCGCGCAGACTGTCGGCAGAAACCCGTGCGGCATCATCGCGCGACTGGCCCGGATTGACGATGCCCGGCAGGATGAACACCGACCCGATCCCCGCTGCATCGGCAAAGCGCAAGACCTGCGCGATGTCAGCGACATTCTGCGCCGCCGTTCCGGGCAGCGACAGGTTTTGCCCGGCGATGCCTGTCCCGAACTGGTGGTAGTAATTGGGCAGATCGACGCCCAAAGATTTCACCCGCTCTGCCACCGCAAGCGGATCGGACAGAATCTCGTCCCGCGACAGGGCAGAGCGGTAGTGCAGCCCCACATCAACCGCGTTAATCCCCAAAGCTCGCGAAATCCCCGCGACTTCGGGAAGGATGCAGGCAGGCAACGACCATGACGCCAAGGATAGTCGCATCTTAGCCTCCGATCTGCACAGCCGCGCCGCTGGCTGCAGACTGATACATCGCGGCAATCGCCTCGGTCACCCGCGCGCCGTTTTCGCCATTGGCTGGATTGCCGACATCGCGCCCCGCGCAAAGCGCCGCGAAATGGCTGACGGGCAGGGTGCCATCATAATCGGCCTCGCCCGCCGCCATCGGATAGACCTCGGTTGCGCCATCCATCCGCGACAGTTCCAGCCGCGCGCGGCCTGCTTCGCAATCGAACCAGATCACGCCTTCGGTGCCATAGATGCGAATATCGGTGTGCATCCCACGATGTTTCGGCACAGTGGACGACCCCGACAGCGCAACCGTCGCGCCATTGGTGCAGCGCCCGACCGCCGCGTCATAGTAATCGACGCCGGTTTTCGATTTGCCATCAAGGCAGTAGATCGATTCAAACCGCAAATCGGCCACATGGCAGAGCCAGCCGAGCGAATGGCTCATCTGCCCCCAGGCATAGCCGCCCGCCTTGGCCGGATCGGCCCATGTGCTTGCGGGGGGGCGGAACAGGTGGGTGGTGGTTTCCAGCATCGGCTCGCCCGCCATCAGATCATCCAGCGCCGAGCCCATCTGGCAGACTGCATGGCGCACCGTGCCGATCCGCCCCGCCCGCACCATATCTGCCGCAAAGGCGGTAAAGCGGGTGAAGTTCAGCCCCGTCGACACCACCACCTGCCTGTCATATTCCACCCCAGCCGCCGCAATCGCGCGGCCATCGGCGGCGGATGTTGCCATCGGCTTTTCCACCAGAACATGCGCCCCCGCCTGTAACGCGGCAATCGCCGGCCGCAAATGGGCGACATGCGGGGTTGAGACGATCACCCCGTCCAGTCGTTCTGTCTGCACCATCTGCGCCACGTCATGATAGCGCGCCGCAATGTCAAACTGATCGCCCACCTGCGCCAGCCGTGCCGCATCCAGATCGCAGATGGCGACGTGGTCCACGTCCTTGCAGCCTTGCAGGGTAGGGATATGGTTAAAGCAGGCCCACCAGCCGATGCCCACAACTCCGATCCGCGCGCCCATGTCAGTCCTCCGCTTGGGAAATGGTCGATTGATAGACGTTTTGCATATGCGCCTCGGCTGCTGCAGCGGCGGCATTGGCATCGCGCGCACGCAGAGCGTCCAGCAGACGGCGATGGTCGCGCAAGGATTGCTCCAGCACGCCGGGGCGTTCCGAAGCGCGTTTGCGAAACTCCAGCCCCAGCACGTTCAGGCTTTCGCCGATGCGCTTCAGAAAGGCGTTGTTCGATCCGATCCAGATGATTTCATGGAAGGCATAATCCGATTTGCGAAAGGCAATCGGGTCGCTGATGGTTTCATGCTGTTCGGTCAGCAAGGCCTCAAGCCGGTCCAGATCGGCGTCGCTGATATTGACCGCCGCCCGCCGCGCCACATCGCTTTCGATCAGGGATCGCGCGTCGTAAAGCTCGCGGATATTCATATCCTCCAGCGACAGGTAGAACTGGATCGGTCCCAGCAGCGCATCCGGTCCCAGATCGCTGATATAGGCGCCACCGCCTTGGCGGGTGCGGACCACGCCCAGCACCGTCAGCCCGCGCATCGCCTCGCGCACGGACGGGCGCGAGACGTTCAGTGACACCGCCAGATCACGCTCGGGCGGAAGGGCGTCGCCTGCCTTCAGCACCCCCGCCTTGACCATATCCAAAATCCGCCGCACCACCATTTCGGCCACGGATTCCCGCACGATGGGGGCATCGAATTCGATGGATGTGACAGGTTCGCTCATGCCGATGCCTCCTTTGGTGCCTTGGCGCGGGTCAGCCGGATACGCGGGACCACGACCGAGGCAATCAGCAGCAAGCCGATCACCCCCGTCTGGATATGCCCCGTGATGTTCAAAAGCGCCATCCCGTTGCGCAGGTTCAGCACGATCAGCACCGAAAGCAGCGTGCCAACAAGCGTGCCTTTGCCGCCAAAGATGCTGACCCCGCCCAGAAGGACGATGGTGATGACATCCAGTTCAAACCCCAAGGCCACATCACCCCGCACCGCCCCCACCCGCGCGGCATAAAGCAGCCCCGCAAAGGCCGAAACCGCGCCGGAGGCGATGAACAGGATCATTTTGTGCCGCGCCGTATCGATGCCCGCAAACTCGGCCACATCGCGGTTTGATCCGATCACATAGGTCTTGCGGCCAAAGCCGGAGCGTTCCAGCACCACATAGATGACCGCAAACAGCAGGACAAAAGCGATCAGCGCAAAGGGGATGGGGCCAAGCAAGCCCTTCTGCCCCAGTGCGTCGAACCAGTCGGGAAAATCCCCGATGCCGCGATCTTCGACCATCACCCGCGCAAGACCGCGAAACCCGATCAGCGTGGCCAGCGTGACCACCAGCGATGGCAGCCCGACCCGCGTGATGAACCAGCCGTTCACAGCACCGCCCAGAACGCCGATGCCCAGACAGACCGCAATCGCCACGGGGGGGGCGATGCCGTTCTGGAACAGATAGCCAAAGGCGCAGGCCGAAAGCCCCATCATCGACCCGACGGACAGGTCAATTTCGGCATTGATGATGATAAGGGTCATCACCAGTGCCACGATGATCTTTTCGATCGACAGTTGGAACAGGTTGATCTGGTTGCCGATGCCCAGAAACTCGGGCGTCATCAGGGCGTTGAAGGCAAAGATCACCACCAGAACCGCCGCCAGCAATCCCTCCCAGCTTTGCAGACGCTTGATCATTTGGATGCTCCTTTCTCGGCCAGTGCGGCCTTGTGCGCCCGCGCCACCCGCATCGCCACCAGTTTGCGGCTAAAGACCGTGTCGGTGGCGACGGCAGCCAAGATCAGCGCGCCCAGCACCGCTTCGCGCCAGAACTCGGAGACCACCGCCCAACGGACCAGACTGGTTTCCAGCAGATCGACCATGATCGCGCCCAAGAAGGCTCCGATCACCGACCCCGATCCGCCAAAGATATTGACCCCGCCCACCACCGAGGAGGCCACGGATTTCAACTCGAACCCTAGCCCCGCGACGACGGTGATATTGCCGAACCGCGCCAGAAACATGAACCCCGCCAGCCCCGCCATCAGCCCCGACAGCACGAATGCGGCAAAGACCACGCGCTTTGCGTCGATCCCGGCCATGTCGGCGGCTTCGGGGTTGGACCCCACGGCAAAGAATTGCCGTGCGGGGCGCAGGCGGGTCAGCGCCAGATGCACCAGCACCACGACAACCAAAGACGCCACGAAGCCTGCGCGAAACTCCATCGCGCCCACGGAAAACACCGGCATGTTGGGGAAATCTACCAGCCATGCAGGCAGGCTGTCAGAGGTGATCGATTTGGCATCCGAATATTCCACCAGAAAAGATCGGAACAAGGCCATGCTCGCCAGCGTGACAATGATCGACGGCACCCGCGCATAGGCCACCATCAGCCCGTTCACCACGCCGAAACCTGTCCCGACAAGCGCGGAATAGGTCAGCAACAGCAGCGGGTTAAGATCGGGATGATTGCTGATCAGACTGCCTGTCGCAAAGGCCGAAAATCCAACAACCGACCCCACCGACAGATCAATGTTGCGGGTCAGGATCACCAAGGTCTGCCCCGTTGCAATAAGCGCCATGATCGCCACCGAAGACGAAATCCGGTTGAACAGCCGCCCGTTCAGATAGCCTTCGATCTGCACCGCAAAGAAGGCCACGATCAGGCCCAGCACCGCCAGCAAGGCCAAGATCCGCAAACCCTGCGGGCCAATCCGGTTGAAAACTCCCATCACGCCGCCCCCTTCTGGCCAGTGGCCAGCGCCATGATGCCTTCGGAGGTGGCAGCATCATGATCCAGAATCGCCATCTGCCGCCCCTCGCGCATCACCAGAATCCGGTCGCCCATCGCAAGCACCTCGGGCAGATCGGACGAGATCACCAAGGCCGCACCGCCTTGTGCCACAAAGGCGCGGATCAGGGCGTGAACCTCGGCCTTTGCACCGACGTCAATGCCGCGCGTGGGTTCATCGACGATCAGCAAATCCGGCTGCATGTTCAGCCACTTGGCCAGCATCACCTTTTGCTGGTTGCCCCCCGACAGCATCCCCACCGGCACCTCGATGTCCGGCGTGCGGATGTTCAGCTTGCGGCGGTAATCCTCGGCCATTGCGGTTTCGGCGCGGGTATCAATCAACCCCCTTGGCGACAAAAACTGCCGCAAGGTCGCCAGCGACATGTTCCAGCGGATCGGCAGCGCCATCGCCAGACCCAGCTTGCGCCGATCTTCGGAGACATAGGCGATGCCTGCCGCAATCGCCTCGGCACTAGAGCCGATCTGCATGGGCGCGCCCTTGTAGGTGACGCGGCCCGCTGTGGCCTTCAGCATCCCGAACAGCGCCAGCGCCACATCGGTGCGCCGCGCGCCGATCAGGCCCGCCATCGCCAGCACCTCGCCCCGCCGCAGATCAAAGCTGATGTCGTCAAACACGCCATCGACGCCAAGCCCTTGCACGGAAAGCAAAACCTCATCCGTTGCGGTCGAGGGCATCTTGGTGAAGTAATTGCCCACCTCGCGCCCGACCATCTCGGCGATCAGGGTTTGCGGATCGGTCTGGCCGATCAGCTTGGTCGAGATATGCCGCCCGTCGCGGATCACCGACACGCGGTCGGCCAGCTCAAACACCTCTTCCAGACGGTGCGAGATATAAACCACCGACACGCCCTGATCGGCCAAGCTGCGCGCAATCCGGCGCAGTTCCGTCGCCTCATGCGCCGACAGGGACGCGGTGGGTTCGTCCATGATCAGCACCCGCACGTCTTGCGACAGGGCGCGCGCGATCTCGACCGCCTGCTGTTCGGCCAGTGTCAGGCCCGAGGCCACGCGGTCGACATCCAGCCGCATCCCCACCCGTGCAATCAGCGCCTGCGCCGCCCGCCGCATCGCGGCGCGGTTCAGGAACAGCCCTTCGGCGGAAATGAAAATATTCTCGGTGACATCCAGATCGGGAAACACCATCGGCTCCTGATAAACCGCCGCCACCCCGCGCAGCCGCGCGGCCTTGGACCCGTTCAGCACCGTCTGGGTGCCGTCAATCTCAAGCTGACCGGTGCTGGGTTGGTGGATGCCGGTCATGATCTTGATCATGGTGGATTTTCCTGCACCATTCTCGCCCACGATGGCGTGAACCTCGCCCGGAAACAGTTCCAGCGTCATGGTGGTCAGGGCGGCGGTCATCCCGAAATGTTTCGAGACGCCTCGCAAGGCAAGGGTCGGTTGGGTCATCAGATCTATCCGGAAAAGGGGGCGCGGCCAGAGAAACGATCCCGAACTTGGCCGCGCCGAAAAGCCTTACTTCGCAGCTGCTTCCACGTTGTCCTTTGTGTAAACCGTGAACGGTCCCATCAGGATACGCTTGGAACCTGCGCGGCTCGGATCTTCCTCGATCGTGAAATCGCCCATGCGGCCAGCGGTGAAGCTTTCGCCGACCTCACCCTTCAACTGCCCCGTCGCAAGGCCGTAGGCGGTGAAATAGGTCAGATAGCCCAGATCGCGGAAATCCCACAGCGCGAATTCCGGCGCGCAACCGTTCATCGTGTAGGACACCATTTCCGACGGCAGACCCAGACCCGAGACTTTGACCTTGTCGCACAGGCCTTCGTCCTGCATCGCCTTGGCCGAGGCCTGAATGCCAACGGTGGTGGGCGACATGATCAGGCCCAGATCGGGATATTTGTCGACCAAAGCCAGCGCGCGGTTATAAGAAACCTCGGCCTGATCGTCGCCGTAAACCACGTCGACCAGTTCAATGTCGGCGTATTTGGCATCAGCGGCCAGCGCCACCTTCATAGCCTCGATCCAAGCGTTCTGGTTGGCCGCATCCGGTGTGGCCGACAGCACCGCCATCTGACCTTTGCCGCCAAGGATCGAATGCGCCATATCGGCCATCACCACCCCGATCGAGCCGAAATCCACCTGCGCCACGAACACGCTTTCGCCTGCGCCTGACGGCACCGGGCTATCCCATGTCACAACCTTGGTGCCAGCGGCTTGGGCAGCCTCGGCGGCGGGTGCGATCTGGTCGCCCGCGTTGTTCGACAGCATCACCGCGCCCAGCTTTTGCGTGGCGGCGGTCGTCATGATTTCGATTTGTCCGGCGACCGAGTTTTCCGGGGTAGGTCCGGTGAATTCCAGCTTGCCGGGGTTCGCCAGTTCCGCATGTGCCTCTTGTGCGCCCTCGTTCGCCTGATCGAACACCAGAATCCCAAGGAATTTCGGCAGCAGAACCATGTCCGTGGACTTGCCGCCTTCGAGTTTCAAAGCCTCGGCATAGGCAAAGCTTGCCCCGCCCAGCATCAGCGCGGCAGCCGCGCCCAGAACGTGTTTCATCATCATTTTTGTCAATCCTCCCAGATTGTTGGCACGAATCCCGTGCCGGGCCTTCCTCCCGTGCCGCCTTGGCGGACCCCGGTATCTTCAGCCGCGCACAGGCTTGCGCGGGTCTTCGCCGCGCAAGGCGCGGGCGATGTCTTGGGCCACCAGTTCTTGCAGCCGGTGGATGGCCGCCTCGGAATACCAAGCGGCATGGGGCGACAGCAGCACATTGGGCGCGCGGCGCAGCGGGTTGTCGGCGGGCAGCGGCTCGATATGGAATACGTCCAGCGCGGCACCGGCGATCACGCCACGGGTCAGCGCATCGGCCAGATCGGCCTCGTTCACCAGTTGCCCACGGGCCGAGTTCACGATCATCGCGTGGGGCTGCATGGTGGCAAGGCGGGCTGCGTTTAAATATTCGGTCGTAAGCTGCGTGGCGGGGGCGTGCAGCGACAGAATGTCGGCCTTTCGCAGCAGGGTTTCGGCGTCGACCAGCACGACACCCAGTTCTGTGGCATCTTGCGCCGACAGCCCCGGATCAGCGGCCATAAAGCGAAAGCCAAAGCCGCGCAGCCGCTGCAACACCGCACGGCCAATCTGGCCAAGGCCGAAAAAGCCGAAATTCGTTTGCGAGAACGGCTTCATCGGCTTGGCAATCTTGACCGCCGCCCATTCCCCCCGCCGCACAGAGGCATCCATCGCAGGCAGTTTCCGCAACAGCGCCAAAGCCGCCGCGGCGGTATGATCTGCGACCTCATCGGCGCAATAGTCGGGGACATAGCCCACTTTCAACCCATGCGCGGCACAGGCGGCAAGGTCGATATTGTTATAACCCACACCATAGCGGATCACGGTAGCGCCGGGTTTCACAGCCGCCGCTGCGGCTGGCCCAAAGGGCGCGAATTGCACCACCGCCACATCGGCCCCCGCAACGGCCAGCGCCACATCCTCGGCGGTCTTGCACTGATATGCGACAAATTCGGCCCCCCCTGCGGCGGCCTGTTCCTGCGCCAGATCGGGGAAGGTGTAATCGGTGACTATAACGCGGCTCATGGCTGCTCCCCCAGGTAGTCGTGAATGATTTCGCCCGGAACCAGCGTGAAATCGGCGCGCCAGTAAAAACCTTGCAGCGGCTCCAGCACCGGCAGGCGGAACACCGGCAGTTGGGCGTTGGCACGCAATTCCACCGTGCAGGGGCCTTGCCAGCATTCATGCACCACCACGTCGGCCAGCCTGCGCGAGGTCAGTTGCCGGATCGCGGGGCTGCCGTCGATATGGTCCACCGCCTTGAGGTTCAGGTTGGTGGCAAAATCGAAATAAGGCTTCAGCGCCACCGGATCGCTGGGCCGCTGTTTGTAGGGCATCGTCGCGGTGATCACGTCGATGCCATTGCGTTCGACCACACCGACAATCAGATCGCCGCGCGACTCGAGCCTTGGCTGCCCAAGTTTCTTGGGCTGGCCGTGGATTTCGCGCCCATGCGCCACGCCAATATCCGACGACAGCACCAGATAAGGCGAATAGGCGCCTTCGCGGTCCCCCAAGCCTGCGCCGAACATCACATTGGCCTCGGCGTAAGGGCCAAGCCAATCGGTGTCGTTCATCTTGTAGATATGCACACAAGCCACATCGCCCATCGCGCGCAGGGGCGGCGGCAGCAGAAAGGCCATCGCCTCGGGATCGGTGCGCCAATAGACCGTCAGGATTTCGGCGTTGCGAAAGCGGAAGGGAAAGGGCGGGATCATCGGCGCGTCCCACGGGGTTGAAAACCCGCCGCGCCTGATGTCGTCTTCGGTGGGGCGGGTCACGCCATAGCGGGTGGTCATGCCATTGCCAGCCGCCGCACGACCGCCTCCTGAACCTCGATCCCCAGACCCGGCCCGTGCAGCGGATAGGCCCAGCCATCCTTGTGCCAGATCTTTTCGGCGACAAGTTCATCCTGAACCACCACGCCGAAGGGTTTGAATTCAAAGACTTCCGTATTGGGCGAGGCCAAAGACAAATGCAGGCTGGCCGCCGTGGTGATCGCAGTTGACCAAGCATGGGCGTTGACGGTCTTGCCATATTGCGTGGCCAGCGCATCAACGCGGCGGAATCCGGTGATGCCTTCCACCCGCGCCGGATCGACGCCGTAGACGTCGATGGCCTGCACAAATTCCATCTGGCGGCGATAGCCTGCTTCGGTGAACTCGCGCTCACCACTCGCCAGCCGCACGGTGGTATTGGCGCGCAACTTGCGATAGCCGGCGTCGTCGGTCACATAAAGCGGCTCTTCATACCAGCCGATGCCTAGGTCCTGCATCCGGTTTGCCACGGAAATCGCGGTGTCCACATCCCAGCGCACGCCGTTGCCGATATCGACCAGAATCCCCGCATCGGGACCAAGGGCAGACCGCAGCGCGCGGATGAACGACACGTCCACATCGGGATTGCCGCCAATATTGCTTTCGCCCTTCTTGGCAAAGCCCAGCTTGGTCGATCGAAAGCCAGCGGCAAAGAAACCCTCGACATCGGCCACACAAGCCGCCTCACCTTTCTTGTTCACATGGCTGGAGGCATTGGCCAGCAGCCGGTCCTGCTTTAGCCCGCCCAGCAGCGCATAAAGCGGTTTGCCCTCGATCTTGCCCTGAATATCCCACAGCGCCATGTCGATGCCGGAAATCGCAAGGCTTGCCACGCCGCCTTCGCCATACCACCAGACATGGCGGCGCATCTTTTGCCAAAGTGCGGCAATATCAATCGCTTCGCCCGTCAGGATCGGGGTCAGCCCTTCGCGGATCACCAAGTCGACAGCCTTGCAGGCCTCGGGCCACATGGCGATACATTCGCCCCAGCCAACCACGCCCTCAGACGTTTCCACCCGCACCAGCACCGTGCGGCGGATCGTGCCGAAATCATTCGGATCGGGGTATTCAATCGCAATCGGCTCGATGCGCGCTATGGTCGTCATGGCTCCCCCCTTCCGCGTGATTGGCCTTATTGTTTTTGACAGACTGGCCAGTCCGCGTTACTTCGATAATTGGTAAGGCCAATTAACAACGCTTAGAAATCCGAGGTCAATAGAAATGTTCAATCTTGCCCCTGTTCCCGTTCCCGACCTGTCCGGCAAAACCATTCTGATCACCGGGGCCGGGAAGGGCATCGGCGCGGAATTGGTGCGTCTTCTCAAGGCACAAGGGGCCACCGTCTATGCCGGTGTCTACCCCGCCGAGGCCGTCGAGCCGCTGCCGGCTGGCGTCATTGTCCTGCCGCTGGACGTAACCAAACAGGCCGATGTCGATGCCGCCATTGCGCGGATCACCGCCGAATCGGGTCGGCTTGATGCGCTGGTGAACAATGCAGGCATCATCAATCCCATCGGCCCGCTGGCCAGCCTGAACTCGGATGCGCTGGCCCCGGCCTTTGCGGTCAATGTGATCGGCGTGCATCGGATGTCGGTAGCGGCGCTGCCCTTGCTGACTGCCTCGCAGGGGGCCATCGTGAACGCAGGCACAGGGGCCGCGACAACACCGATGGAGGGGTGGACAGCCTATTGCGCCTCAAAAGCCGGAATGCACATGCTGACCCGGATGATGGCGATGGAACTAGCGGGGCAGGGGGTACGGGTGCATTTCGTCGGCATCCCGCCCACCGATACCGCCATGCAGACCTCGATCCGCGCGGCGGGCCTGAACCCGATCAGCAAGATTCCGCAAGAAAAGCTGGTGGCACCCGCCGTTCCGGCCTCGGTTCTGGCCTATATGTGCGCCGATGCCGCCCGCGCCATCAATGAAGTCTTGCTGGATGTGCGTCAGCCGGTTTTCACTGCGATGATGGACCTACCCGAAACGGACTAAGGGCAGGGCTTAGGCAATCCCTAACCAAAGCCGCGAAACTTTGTGCTTTCGCCCTAAGCCCACAAGGATCACTCTGCTGCCAAGGGGGCGGCCTGTTTCGCCCCCGATGCAGTAAGGGCAAGCGATGATCCGCACGGGCGCAGATTACAAGGACTCGATCCGTGACGGGCGCGAGGTCTATGTGAACGGCGAAAAGGTGGCCGATGTCACCTTGCACCCGCAGTTCAAGCCCTTGGTCGATATTCGCGCCCGCATCTATGACATGGCGCATGATCCCGCCACGCGTGACGCCATGACAGTCACGGACAGCGGCGGGGTCAATGCCATTGCCAACGCGCTGCCCTATTCGCAGGCTGACTGGTGGGCCAAACGCCGCGCCGCCGATCTGGTGATGGACACGTTTGGCGGCGTTGTCACCCGTGTGGGTGATGAAACCGTGGGCGAGATGTGGTCGCTGTTTGACGGGGCCGAGGTGCTGTCCGAGATCGATCCGCAATTTGCCGCCAATATCGGCCGCCATATCAACCGCGTGCTGACCGAAGACCCGTTCCATATCTCGGCCAATACTGACCCCAAGGGCGACCGCCGCCGCCCGATGCAAGACCAAGACCCGGATATGCGCCTGCATGTGGTCAGGGAAACCGATGCCGGGATCATCGTCTGCGGCGCGAAATTCGAAACCGCCGCCGCCTATGCCAATCAGGCCTATACCAAACCCACGATAGCCAACTGGGGTGACGATGATCTGTCGCCCTATGCCGTGGGCTTTATCTGCGATCTGGGCGCGCGCGGGTTGAAATTCATCTGCCGCACCGGCTTTGCGGGCCGCGCCTCTGCCGAGGATTACCCGCTGTCGAACCGCTTCGATGAAATCGAGTCGCTGGTGGTGTTCGATAATGTGCTGATCCCGTGGGAGAATGTGCTGTTCTACCGCCACACCCGCGCAGCAAGCTATGTCTATGCCACGCTCCACCGCTATTCCGCCTTTGCCTTTACGCAGCGCAGCCTGAAACTTGCCGACATGCTGATCGGGGCTGCCCTGTTCAATCTGCGGCAAACCGGATTGGACCACCTGCAAGCCGTGCAGGAAAAGCTGGCCACCCTTGCCATCTACCGCGAAGGCATCAACGCCCATCTGACTGGGGCGATTGCGCTGGCCGAAAGATCCCCCGCCGGGCTAATGATGCCGAACCAGTCGTTGCTTTATGCCGGCCGCGTGCTGGCCAGCAGCCAGTTGCCGCAGATGATGCAGCTTGCGCGCGAACTTTGCGGCGGCCAGATCGGCCTGACCCCTGATGCCGCCAGCTTTGCCCATCCCGACACCGGGCCGTGGCTGGAGAAATACTATCGGCTGAACGATGAATGGCTGGCCGAGGATCGCCGCAAACTGATGGCCTTCGCGCGCGATCTGCTGAATTCGGACTACGCCGGACATCGGTTGTCCTTCCAGCTTTTCGCGCAATCGCCGCCCTATGCCCATCTTGCCGCCGTCTATCAGAATTTCGACTGGGACGGCCCCTTGGCCTTTGTCAAACACGCGGCGGGACTGTCAGACCGCGTGATGGGCAAGGAAACCCTGACACAGCACAACAGCGACACCTCGAAATGGTTCGCCACCCAAACCGCCCGATAAGGACACGCCATGACAAAGCACACCACCCCCGCAGCCGAGTTGCACGCCAATGTCTCGGTGCCGTTCAATCAGGCCCGCGCCATGCCGAAATCGGTCTATACCAGCGCCGAGTTTCTGGAACAGGAACAGCGCCACATCTTCGCGCATGACTGGCTGTGCGCGGGCCGTGCCGAAACCCTGCCGAACGCGGGCGACTATCTGACCATGAAAATCGCGGGCGAGCCGATTCTGGTGCTGCGTGACCGTGACGGCGAAATCCGCGCCATGTCCAACGTCTGCCGCCATCGCATGTCGACCCTGCTGGAAGGGCGCGGTACGGTTCGCACCATCACCTGTCCCTATCATGCCTGGGTCTATAATCTTGACGGCACCCTGCGCGGCGCCCCCGCCATGACGCTGAACGAGGGCTTTTGCAAAGAGCAGATTGCGCTGCCAAAGGTGCGCTGCGAAATCTGGCAGGGCTGGATCATGGTTACCTTGAACACCGATGCCCCTTCACCGGAAGTAGGGCTGGCAGGGGTGCGCGATCTGATCCCCAATCTCGATATGTCGACCTATACCGAAACCTACCGCGAGACCTTCCGTTGGGCGACCAACTGGAAAGTGCTGGCCGAGAATTTCATGGAATCCTACCACCTGCCGATGTGCCACGCTGGCACCATCGGCGGGGCGTCCAAGCTTGAGGAAATGATCTGCCCCGAAGGCACGTCGGCCTTCAACTACCACTGGATCTTGAAGAACGATTCCGTGCCGTTGGCGCTGGCGCATCCTTCGAACACCACGCTGCAAGGCGATGACCGGCGCAAGACATGGCTGCTTGCGATCTATCCGTCTCTGCTGATCACCCTGACGCCGGGCTATTTCTGGTATCTGTCGCTGACACCCGACGGTGCGGGTCATGTGAACGTGTTGTTCGGCATGGGCATGTCGGCGGACTGGATTGCAGATCCCGATGCCGCCAGCCATCTGGCCGCCGTCAAAGCCCTGCTTGACGATGTGAACGTCGAGGATAAAGGCTGCACCGAAAAGGTCTATCGCGGGCTTTTGTCCGCGATGGGCGAACCCGGCCCGCTCAGCCACCTTGAACGCCCGAATTTCGAATTCGCGCAATACCTTGCCTCGCGCATCCCCGCCTGAACCTACAGAAAAGCAGGAAACGACATGTCCACCACCATCACCCGCTACCGCAAGTTCAACACCAAGGTCACCTACCCGGAACAGAACCTTGACAACGACCTGTGCCATCTGGTCGCCACGCGCGGCGGCACCACGCTTTATTTCCGGGGCGCCTGCCCGCAGGATTTGAACACCGCAGAAAACCTTGGCAGCCACGATCCTGTCGCCCAAACCCACAAGGTGATGGGCAACATCAAGCAATTGATCGAAGAGGCCGGTGGCCGGATGGAGCATCTGGTCAAACTGGTGGTTTACCTGACTGACGTGCGCCACCGCGAACCGGTCTACCGCACCATGGGCGAGTACATCAAAGGCGTGCATCCGGTCTGCACCGGCCTGACGGTCGTGGCGCTTGCCCGCCCCGACTGGCTGGTTGAAATCGACGCCACCGCTGTGATCCCCGACTAACCCCCGGGGGTTTCACACCCCCGGACCCCCGTGGAGTATTTGGACCAAGATGAAGGCAAAGCCGTGTTCATCTTGGCAAAAATACTCTCGGGGGTCCGGGGGCAGACGGCCCCCGGCGCTTGCCAAAAGGATGCCCTATGACATTTTCGCTTATCGGCCGCTGCACCAAGACCGGCCAGTTCGGCATGGTGATTTCGTCCTCGTCTCCGGCCGTGGCCGCACGCTGCGCCCATGTGCGTGCAGGGGTGGGGGCGGTGGCCAGCCAGAACATCACGGACCCCGCTTTGGGGCCGCTGCTGCTGGATCAGCTTGCTACGGGCAAGGCGGCAAATCAGGCGCTTGCGGCACTTACCACGGGCCGGCCTCATATCGAGTACCGCCAGCTTCTGGTGATTGACGCGGCGGGGCGCACGGCAATCCATTCGGGGGGGCAGGTGCTTGGCATCTGGGGCGAAGCGCAGGGTGTGGACTGTGCGGCAGGCGGAAATCTGCTGGCAAATGACAGCATTCCTGCGCACATGATCGCGGCCTTTGAATCCGCTACTGGCCATCTTGGCGACCGCCTTATGGCTGCGCTTGATGCCGGACTGGCCGCAGGCGGCGAGGCGGGGCCGGTGCATTCGGCAGGTCTGAAAATTGCCGACAAGCTCGACTGGCCGTTGGTTGATCTGCGGATCGACTGGTCCGAAAGCCCGATCCGGGATCTTGGCACCGCTTGGCAGGTTTACCGACCGCAAATGGCTGCTTATGTCCAGCGCGCAACCGACCCGACCCAAGCCCCGTCTTACGGCGTGCCGGGCGACGAATAGCGGATCGAAGTCTAGCCAAGCCGGCGCGGCGCGGGTTAGGATCACCCTAAGCCAGAACAGGATCGACCATGCCTTTGCGCTTTACCCTGCGCCATCTGGAATATCTGGTCGCGGTTGGCGAATGCGGATCGATTGCGCTGGCATCCGAACGGGTCAACGTCTCCTCCCCCTCGATTTCGGCCGCAATCTCGCAGCTTGAGGCCGAATTCGGCCTGCCGCTTTTTGTCCGCAAACACGCGCACGGCCTTTCGTTGACCCAAGGCGGGCGGCAGTTCATGGAGCAGGCCCGCATCGTTCTGGCACAGGCGGCGAAACTGAACGATCTGGCGAATGACATCACCGGCAAGGTGCGTGGTCCGTTGAATGTTGGCTGCCTTTTGACCTTCGCCCAGATCATCGTGCCGCAGTTGCGTCGCAGCTTTTCGCAGCACTTCCCCGATGTGGATTTCCGTCAGTTCGAGTGTAATCAGGCCGAGATTTTCGAAGGCATCCGTGCCGCCAAGCTGGATGTGGCGCTAACTTATGATCTTGATATTCCGTCTGATCTTCGCTTCGTCGGTCTTGTCAGCCTGCCGCCTTACGCGGTGATGGATGCAGGCCACACGTTGGCCCATCGTGAAAGTGTCTCTGCCGAGGATCTGGCCGAACATCCCATGGTTTTGCTGGATCTGCCGCTTAGTGCCGATTATTTCCTGTCGTTTTTCACCAGCCTTGGTCTGCGCCCCAAGATCGCCGAGCGGACACGGGATATGGCGGTGATGCGGTCTTTGGTGGCGAATGGTTTTGGTTACTCCATCGCCAATATCCGCCCGCTGTCCGATGTTGCCCCTGATGGCCGCCGCTTGCGTTTTGTGCCGCTGACGGGACCGGTGCGGTCGATGCGGATGGGATTGGTTCTGGCGGAAGGTGCGAGTGCATCGCTGACCGTCCGCAGTTTTGTGGATCACTGTCGCGCCGTCATCACGCCGGAAAACGCCCCCGGCCTGCATTTGCGGCTACCGGGACCGGTGCGTGATTTCTGAATGGCTTAGGCATTTCCTAAGTCAAGCTTTCGGAACGCGTCATTTACGCCAATGCCACCAAGGCGGACAGTTTGGTGCATAAGCCCGCTGCGGGCATCCGGAAGAGGCCTCCTTTGCGCGATCCCCGTTACGATATTCTGTTTGAGCCCCAAGCCATCGGCCCGCTGGTCGCCAAGAACCGCTTTTATCAGGTGCCGCATTGCAACGGCGCGGGCTATCGCGATCCGTCCGCCGCCGCAGCCATGCGCGGGATCAAGGCCGAGGGCGGCTGGGGAGTGATCTTTACCGAACAGACCGAGATGCACCACACCTCGGAAATCACGCCCTTTATCGAGCTGCGGCTGTGGGAGGATCAGGACATTCCCGCCCTGCGGAAGATGTCGGATGCGATGAAAACCCACGGCGCGCTGGCGGGGATTCAATTGGCCTATTCCGGCATCAACGGGCCGAATTTCTACACCAAAGAGGTGCCTTTGGCGGTCTCGGCTGGCCCGATCCGCACCTTTACCAATGATCCGGTTCAGGCCCGCGCCTTGGACAAGACTGACATCAGGAACCTCCGGCGCTGGTTCGTGAATGCGGCAAAGCGGTCAAAGCTGGCAGGGTTCGATCTGATCTGCCTTTACGGAGCGCATGGTTTCGGGATTTTCCAGCACTTCCTGTCGCGGGCAACGAACCAGCGCGGCGACGAATACGGCGGATCGCTGGAGAACCGGTCGCGTTTCGCGCGCGAGGTGGTGGCCGATATGCGCGATGCGGTGGGCGATACGATGGGCATCACCATGCGGGTGTCTTTGGACGAAACCATTGGCGAAATGGGCTTTTCCAACGCCGAGGTCCGCGATTTCATCGAGATGAACCGCGATCTGCCCGACCTGTGGGACTTGGCGCATGGCGCGTGGGAGGATTGCTCGGGGCCAAGCCGGTTCAAGGAAGAGGCCGCACAGGAACAGCTTGTGCGCGGCATCCGCGAGTTGTCGGACAAGCCCGTGGTGGGCGTGGGCCGCTTTACCAGCCCCGACGTGATGGCGCGGATGATCCGCTCTGGCACGCTGGACTTCATCGGCTGCGCGCGGCCCTCGATTGCCGATCCATTCCTGCCGCAGAAGATCGAGCAGGGCCGGATTGAGGATATCCGCGAATGTATCGGCTGCAATATCTGCGTGACCGGCGACATGACGCAATCCATCAGCCGCTGCACCCAGAACCCGACCTTCATGGAGGAATGGCGCAAGGGCTGGCATCCGGAAAAGATGAACGCCAAGGGCGAGTCCCAGTCGGTGCTGGTGGTCGGCGCGGGGCCAGCGGGGCTGGAGGCGGCGCGGGCGCTGTCCTTGCGCGGCTATGATGTGGCGCTGGCCGAGGCGGGGACGGCGCTGGGGGGCCGTGTGGCGAAAGAGCGCCTGCTGCCGGGCCTGTCGGCTTGGGGCCGCGTGGCCGATTATCGCGCCTATCAACTGTCACAGCGCCCGAATGTGCAGACCTATTTCAACAGCGCCCTGTCGGCCGAAGATATTCTGGGGTTTGGATTCCAGAACGTCGCCATTGCCACGGGCGCGACGTGGCGCGCCGATGGGGTGGCGCGGATGCATGTCACGCCTATTCCCAACAGCGGCATGCCGGTGTTCACGCCGGATGATCTGATGGCGGGGCGACTGCCTTCGGGCAAGGTCGTGGTGTTCGATGATGACCACTACTACATGGGTGGCGTGCTGGCGGAACTCTGCGCGCAGAAGGGCTGCGATGTGACTTTGGTCACGCCTTCGGCCTATGTCTCGGACTGGACGCTGAACACGTTGGAGCAAGGCGCTATCCACCGGCGGCTGGTGGCGGCGGGCGTGAAGATCGTGTTGAACCAAGGGATTGCGGCGCTTACCTCAAGTGGAGTCTCAACATCCTGCGTTTATACGGGGGCAGCTTCGGAAATTGGCTGCGATGCGGTGGTGATGGTCGCCAGCCGCATCTCTAACGACGGGCTATTCCTTGACCTTCAGGCGCGGGCTGCCGATTGGGCCGATGCCGGTATCCGCAGCGTCAAGGTGATTGGTGACGCCTGCGCGCCGGGGCCGATTGCTTGGGCGACCTATGCCGGCCACCGCTATGCGCGCGAGTTGGACATGCCTGATATCGGCGACGCGCTGCCCTTCCGGCGCGAAGTGACCGCGCTGGCGGTGGATTGACCCATGACCTCACGCGGCAAGGCGATTGAAGTGGAGGGCGTGACGAAGGATTTCGGCACCTTCCGCGCGCTGGATGGGGTCAGTTTCGACATCTATGACAACGAGTTTTTCACTCTGCTGGGGCCGTCGGGCTGCGGCAAGACCACGCTGTTGCGGATGCTGGCGGGCTTTGATGCGCCGACCTCGGGCGCGATCCGCCTGCATGGCAAGCCAATCCTTGACCTGCCACCGCACAAGCGCCGCGTGAACACGGTGTTCCAGTCCTACGCGCTGTTCCCGCATATGACAGTGGAGCAGAACATCGCCTTCGGGCTGGAGAACCTTGGCTGGCCCAAGGATCGCCGCAGCGCCCGCACCGCGCAGATGTTGGAGATGGTGCATATGGCGCAATTCGCCCGCCGCCGCCCCGATCAGCTTTCGGGCGGGCAGCGACAGCGGGTGGCACTTGCGCGCGCCTTGGCACCCGAGCCAGAGGTGCTGTTGCTCGATGAACCCCTCTCCGCGCTGGACCTGAAGCTGCGTCAGGCCATGCGGGACGAGTTGCGCACCCTGCAGCGCCAGACCGGCATCACCTTTGTCTTTGTGACCCACGATCAGGAAGAAGCCCTTGATATGTCGGATCGCATCTGCGTGCTGGGGCAGGGCCGCATCCAGCATCTTGGCACCCCGAACGAGATTTACGAAGACCCTGCGAACCGCTTTGTGGCTGATTTCATCGGGGAAACCAATTTCCTGCCCGTTCAGGTGATCTCGGTCGATGGCGATATGGCCTCGGTGAAAACCCCGATGGGGCAGGTTGTGACCACCTTGCAGAAAGCAGCGACGGCTGGGCAGGCGGCCACCCTGTCCTTGCGTCCCGAAAAGATCGGGATGGAGGATCAGGCGGTGGGCGAGATCATGCAGGGTCGCGTTACCAACAAGAACTACATGGGCGGCTATACCCATTACACGGTCGATGTCGGCGGCACCGAATTACGGGTGTCAAAACGCAACGCCATCTCGCACAGCCAAAGCTTCGAGATCGGGCGCGAGGTGCGGTTGGGCTTCCGGCACGACTCGGCGCGGGTATTGGGCGCATGAGAGCGGATTTCCGCATCTGGGGCCTGCTGCCTGCGTGGGTTATCATGGGCTTTACCCTGATCATCCCCATCGGCATCGTCATCGCCGTGTCCTTCGCCGCGCGCGGGGCTTACGGCGGCTTTGACTGGGCGCTGAGTGGGGAACCTTACGTCCAGATCCTTTATCAGGTCGGCTGGACGGACGAGCTGGAGTTCAACCCGCAATATCTTTACATCATCGCCCGAACGCTGTGGCTCGCGGCGATAACCACGCTGATCTGCATGGCCGTCAGCCTTCCGGTGGCATATTACATCGCCCGCCAACCCCGCGCGGTGAAGGCGGCGCTGGTTTATCTGGTGACGCTGCCCTTCTGGGTGTCGATGATCGTGCGGGTCTATGCCTGGCTGATGATCCTTGGCAATGACGGGGTTATCGAAAAGGCACTGGTGGCGACGGGGCTGACCTCGGGCATCGACAGCCTGCTGTTCAACGATGGCGCGATGCTGGTGGGGATGGTTTACAGCTATCTGCCACTGATGATCCTGCCGGTTTTCGCCTCGGTTGAAAAGCTGGACGGCGCGCTGATCGAGGCCTCGCATGACCTTTACGCCAACCGCTGGGTTACCTTGCGCCGCGTGATCCTGCCACTGGCTTGGCCGGGCCTGATGGCGGGGGCGATCCTGGTGTTTGTCCCGTGCCTTGGCGCGGTGCTAGAGCCGATCCTCTTGGGCGGCGGCAAGCAGCTCTTGATGGGCAACCTGATCCAGACCCAGTTCGGCGGCGGGCGCAACTGGCCCTTCGGGGCGGCGATTGCGGTGGTGCTGATGGGGCTGGTGATGATCGTGCTGATGGCGCGGGCGTTGCGCGACGGGGGGCGGCATGACGCGGCATGACGTGCGGCATTATCCGGGGCTTGGGCTGCTGACGGCGGCTTTCTTTGCCTATCTTTACCTGCCCATCGCGGTGGTGGTGTTCTTTTCCTTCAATGAAAACCGGCTGGTCTCTGTCTGGACCGGCTTTTCGCTGAAATGGTATGACTCGGCGCTGTCCAACCGCGCGCTGCTGGATGCGGTGAAAACCTCGCTGACGCTGGCGGTGATTGCGATGGTGCTTAGCACGACCGTGGCCCTGATGGCGGCGCTGGTGCTGGTGCGCGCCAAAGGGGTGAAGGGGCGCCGGATTTCCGAAACCGTGGTCAACCTGCCGCTTTTGCTGCCCGAGATCGTCTCGGCCGTGGCGGTGCTGATCCTGTTCAGCCAGTTGGGCCTGACCAATGGCCTTGCGAAACTGGTGCTGGCCCATACCGCCTTTTGCATCCCCTTTGCCTTCTTGCCGATCCGCGCCCGCCTGCAAGGTATGGCACCGGATTACGAGGAGGCAGCGCAAGACCTCTATGCGACGCCTTGGGTCACCTTCCGCCGTGTCACCCTGCCGCTGATCCTGCCGGGGGTGTTTGCGGGGGCGATGCTGGCTTTCGTGATGTCGATGGATGATTTCATCACCTCGAACATGCTCGCTTCGGGCGGGAATACCACGCTGCCCGTCTATATCTTCGGATTGATAAAACAGGGCACAACGCCTGAATTGAATGCAATTTCCACGCTGATCATCGTGGCCTCGCTGATTATCGCCACAACGGCCCTTGTGCTGACCTTCCGCCGTCGCATCCCATAACACACCAACAGGAGAGAGACATGACCCTAAAGACCACGCTTCTTGCCAGCGCCGCCCTTCTGGCCCTGTCCACCGCCGCCCGCGCCGAGGGCGAGTTGCACCTTTACATCTGGTCGGATTCCATCGCCCCCGAACTGATCACCAAGTTCGAGGCCGAGACCGGCACCAAGGTCACCGTCGATGGCTATAACTCGAACGAGGACCTGCTGACCAAGCTGCAGGCGGGGGCCACGGGCTATGATCTGGTGATGCCCTCGCAGCACTTTGTCCGCATTATGATCGATCAGGGGCTGCTGGAAGACATTGACGCCGCCAGCCTTGCCGCCTTCCAGCAGGTCGATCCGAAATGGCGCGGCCAGTGGTGGGATGAGACGAATGACTATTCCATCCCCGTCGCCTACGGCACCGCAGGCTATACCGTGAACCGCGACCAGTATAAGGGCGCGGTGGATAGCTGGTCGGTGTTCTTTGAACCCTCTGCCGAGTTGCAAGGCAAGATTGCCCTGCTGTCCTATCCGGATGAAGTGGTGGGCGCGGCCCAACTTTATCTCGGCGTGCCGTTCTGCTCGGAAAACCCCGACGAGATGAAAAAGGTGCTGGACCTTCTGATGGCGCAAAAGCCATCGGTTGCCGCCTATACCTCTGATAACATTGAAAACCGCATCGGCGGTGGCGAGGTTGCGGCGCATTTCTGGTGGGATGGTAACTCGATGAAAACCCGCGCCAATGACGGGGCGAATATCGAATATGCGATGCCGAAAGAGGGGCTTGTGGGCTGGATCGACAGCCTTGCCGTGCCGAAAGGGGCCGCGAATATCGACAACGCTAAGGCCTTCATCGATTTCATGTCCACACCCGAGAATGCGACCGTGCAGTATAACTACTACGGCCATTCCTCGCCCGTTGCCCTTGATCTGGCAGTGGCGAAATACACGCCCGAAAACGCGCCTGAACTGTTTCCGACCGTAAAGGTCGAATTCTCGCGCGCCTGCTCTCCGGCAGCGCAAGATCTGGTGACCAAGGTCTGGACGCAACTGTTGCAATAACCTGCCACAACCGCTGGCCCATAACCACCGGCCAGCGGTTTCATCTTGGCTCAAATACTCCCGCCGGAGGCTCCAACACATCCACCGGCGCAAGGCAGGCCAACCAGCCCCGCCCGCCGTGACCGGGGCCATCGCCAAGGTCAAACTCAAGCCCCGCGATTTTCTCCAGCCGATGACCGCGCGCCATCGCCCCAGCGCGCGCCCAAAAGCGCGACTACTCCCCACCGCGTAGGTCGGGGTTCACCCCGACTCTCCCCCCGATCCGCCGCGCCGATGGACCAAAGCCCTCTGCCGCGCCCGAACCGCAGCCGGTCACACCACCAGCCCGCGCTGGTCTGCCATGCCCATCGAGACCAGCAACGGGCTTGCCGCCTGACGCTGCTGGAAATCAGCCTTGCTGCCCATGCCCTGCCAGTCCGACAGGATCAGCGATTGCGCCACGGCCCCGCCCAGTGTCGTTCCCGGTCCGGTCACGATGAACATATCGGGTGCAAACTCGCGCGCGGCGGTGCGGATGGCGCGGGTGAAATCGTAGGGCTCCACCACTTGATGACCCAGCGTATAGTCCCACAAGGCGGCGGTATCCGTGGCTTGCGGCCACCAGATCGCGCCGCGCCCGTCGATCAGCGGCAGCTTGGGCTGGCCGAACAGGGCAGGCGAAAGCGCCGCACGTCCCGCCGCAGCCACCGGCTCCTGAAGGCCGGTGTGAAAGCCCGCATGATTGGCCAGCCGCATCGGAAAGCGGCCCTGCACGGGGGGGACTGCGGCCTCAAACGCGGCCAGACCCGCCTCGTTCCCCGCCAGCACCAGCATCCCCCCCAGATCGATCGAGAGGCCCAGCACATGCCCCGTGCGCCTGCCAATCTGCGCCACCAGTTCCAGCAATTCCGCGCGGCGGCGGGGGTTTGGCTGCCAATCTTCATCCATGAACGGATAGATCACCTGACCGCCGATCATATGGGTCTGCATCAGGGTGCCCATGGTGTTGACCACCTCGAACCCGTTTTGCGCCGACAGCGCCCCCGCGCAGGCCAGCGCCGAATACCAGCCCATCGAGTTGCCGGTGACGGCCACCACCTGCACGCCGCGCAAGCACAGAAAATCCCCCAAGGTTGCCGCATAGATCAGCCCGCTGGCATTGTCGCCCCGCGTGTGGCGGGCGACGGAATAGCTCGCGGCCCCATCCAGAGCGGTCAGCATTTCCTGACCCAAGGCCGCGCGGCGGGCGTCAAACGCTGCAAGCAATCCCGCATCGGGGAAGTGGCGCGACAGCACGCCCAACTCGGTCTTGGTATAGGTGCCTCGGCCCGGGCAGATGACGACGGCGGTTTTCATTTCATCATCCCTAGGGCGGCTGCGGTGATGGAGTCTGCACTTGGCATCGTGGCGGCATAGGCGGGGCCGGTGGCGATAAAGCTGTCCGCGGCAGTGATGCGCGCCAAAGGAACGCTGGCAACCTCATGGAAGTGCGCCATCAAAGCCTCGGCCACGCCACCGGAATGGCGGGTTTCATCCACGATCAGGATGCGCTTGGCCCCCTGCACGGCTGCCGTCAGCGCCTCTTTCGGCAGGGGTGACAGCCAGCGTGTATCAATCACGCGGGCTTGAACGCCCTGTTCCGCCAGCCGTGCATGGGCTTGGCGCGACAGGTAAGTGCCGTTGCCGAAAGTCACGATGGCAAGGTCGTCCCCTGTGCCATGCACGCCCACTTCGCCAAGGCGGATCACCTCGGACGGGTCGGGATAGCGGGTCATCCATCCGCCGTCCTTGTCGGTATGCAGGTCGCGCATCGGGTAAAGCGCGATGGGTTCTAGGAACACCACCACCCGCTGTTCCTCGCGCGCCAGCCTTACACATTCGCGCAGCATCAGCGCAGCATCGGCCCCGTTCGACGGCACAGCAAGGATCACCCCCGGAATATCGCGGATCACCGCCACCGAGTTGTCATTGTGGAAATGCCCACCAAAGCCCTTCTGATAGCCAAGCCCCGCAATCCGCAGCACCATAGGGTTCGTGAACTGGCCGTTGGAAAAGAAGGGCAGCGTCGCGGCCTCGCCCCTGATCTGGTCCTCGGCGTTGTGCAGATAGGCCAGGAACTGGATTTCCGGCATCGGCGTAAAGCCGTTCTGCGCCATGCCGATGGCAAGGCCAAGGATCGACTGTTCATCGAGCAGCGTGTCAATCATCCGGTCCGGCCCGAACCGCGCCGACAGCTTTTGCGTCACACCATAGACGCCACCCTTGCGGCCCACATCCTCGCCCATCATCACGATCTCGGGGTGGGTCAGCATCAGATCGGTCAGCGCCCAGTTGATAATGCGGCTCATCGGCTGGGGGTCGTCGATCTGTTTCAGGTCAGCCCCAAAGGCTGCCGCGCGGACCTGCGGTGTGGGGCCGTTGGTGGGCTTGCAGGGTCGGGCAGGGGGGATCAGGCTGGCCATCACTTCGGAGGCCGTTTTCAGGCGCGGGCGGGTGACGGCTTCGCCCGCGATGCGGGTGACGCGGGCGTTGGTCTCGGTATAGATCGAAAGCGCCTGATCGGCGGGCAAGGCACCAGAGGCATCCAGCAGGCGGGCCATATGCAGCAGCGGATCGTGGGCTTCCTCGGCCTCGACCTCTTCGCGCGGCAGGTAGGTTGTGGGAACATCTGCGCCCGCATGGCCATAAAGCCGGATGGTGCGCAGGTGCAGGAAGGCCGGTTTGCGGCGGCGGCGAACGTAGTCGGCGGCCTCTTGCGCCACCTTGTAGGCGTCGTAAAGGTCCAGCCCGTCGGCAGAGAAATACTTCATCCCCGCCCGCGTCCCGAAGGTCGCGGCGATCCAACCCTTTGGAGTCTTGGTGGAAATGCCGATGCCGTTATCCTCGCAGACGAACAGCAAGGGCAGCGGGACCGACTGATAAGACGTCCATTGCGCGGTGTTGAACGCCCCTTGCGCTGTAGAATGGTTGGCCGAGGCATCGCCAAAGCTGCACATCACCAGCGCATCCTCGGGCAGGATCGCGTGTTCGGGGCGGTGGCGGCGGGCGGCACCGATGGAATAGGCGGCACCCACAGCCTTGGGCAAATGGCTTGCGATGGTTGATGTCTGCGGCGGAATCATCAGCGCGCGCGACCCCAGCACCTTGTGCCGCCCGCCCGAGATCGGGTCCTCGGCGCTGGCGGCGAATGACAGCAGCATGTCCCAAGCCATCGTCTGCCCCGGAACCTGCGCACCCCGCGCGATCTGGAAGGCGGCATCGCGGTAATGCAGAAATGCCATGTCGGTCGGGCGCAGCGCCATGGCCACCGCCGCCATCCCCTCATGGCCCGAGGACCCGATGGTGTAAAACCCCTGACCCGCCCGCTGCATCGCACGGCTGGTGCGGTCCAAGGCGCGGCTAAGGCAGGCCGCGCGATAGATCGCCACCGCATCCGTGGGCAACAGCGGACCGACAGGCGCGCGGCCTGCGGGGAAATCCCGCTTTGCCACCCGGCGCAGGAAGTTTTCATGCACGATATCGGCGCGGTCCATGGCAGTCCCCTTTTTGGCGTTTCTAGCGGATTGCAGCGCGGCGCGGAACCGATATAACGGCCATGATGTATTCCAAAAGGGAATAGCTTAGCCATGGCGCAGCCCCGCAGGCTTCTTCCGTCTATGGGCCAGTTGTCGGCCTTTGAATCGGTCTGTCGCACCGGCTCGACCCTTGCGGCGGCGGCAGATCTGAGCCTGACCCAAGGGGCGGTGTCAAAGCTGATCCACGGGCTTGAGGCGCAACTGGGTGTGGCTTTGTTCCTGCGCGAAGGCAGGTCCTTGGTGCCGACCGAGGCTGCAACCGCCTTTGCCCGCGATGTTGCCCGTGCGCTGGATCTGGTCAGCCGCGGGGCGCTGCGGGCGCGCTCGACCGCAGCAGGTGGCACTTTGGCCTTGGCGGTGCTGCCCGGCTTTGGCACGCGCTGGCTTGCCCCGCGCCTGCCTGCATTTCTTGAAGAAAATCCCGATGTGGCACTGCATATGGGAACGCGGCTGGAACCCTTTGATCTTGACGCCGAAGGCTTTGATGCCGCCATTCACTATGGCGCCGCGAACTGGCCGAACGCACATCACCTGAAACTGTTCGACGAGGCGCTTCTGGTTTGTGCCGCGCAGAGTCTGCATGGCACCCGCCTTGCCGATCTTGCCAGCCGCCCCTTGCTGCAACTGGAAACCCGCCCGACCGCGTGGCGCGACTGGTTTGCCGCTCAGGGCCATTCCGGCCCCTTGCCGCAAGGCATGCTGTTCGATCAGTTTGCGCCGCTGATCGAGGCTGCGGTGCATGGCCTTGGGCTGGCGCTTGTGCCGGATTTCATGGTGCAAAAGGAACTCGCCGAGGGCCGCCTGACGCCTTGGGCCGCAGCGGTGCCGGGGGCGGGTGGCTATTATCTGGTCTGGCCCAAGGCGCGCGACGCCTACCCGCCGCTTCAGGCCCTGTGCTCTTGGCTGGAAAGCTGCTAGGCTTCTGGCCTTATCAGCCCTTTCACTCTGGACATAAGAGGAAACCGGCCTTTCCCGGATTATGCGGCCTGAAGATCAAGCCGCAGTCTGCGGCCCCTGTCCCATAAAATATGAGGTTCTGCCATGGACGGCTATGCAAATGCCAATGATATCAGCGCGGTGGTTGCCGCCGACAAGGCGCATGTCTGGCACCATCTGAGCCAGCACAAGGGCTACGAATCCCCCGAGATCGACCCGCGCATCATCGTCGAGGGCAAGGGCCTGCGGGTCTGGGATGCGCGCGGCAAGGAATATATCGATGCCGTCTCCGGCGCTGTCTGGACGGTGAACGTCGGCTATGGCCGCGAATCCATCGCCAATGCCGTGCGCGATACGCTGCTGAAGATGAACTACTTTGCGGGCGTGGGCGGATCGATCCCCGGCGCGCTGTTTGCAGAAAAGCTGATCTCGAAGATGCCGGGACTAAGCCGCGTCTACTATTCCAACTCGGGGTCCGAGGCCAACGAGAAGGTCTACAAGATGGTGCGCCAGATCGCGCACAAGCATCACGGCGGCAAGAAGTGGAAGATCCTCTATCGTGAGCGGGACTATCACGGCACCACCATCGGCGCGCTTGCAACCTCCGGTCAGGCCGAACGCGCGATGCAGTATGGCCCCTATCCCGACGGCTTCGTGATGGTGCCGCACTGCCTTGAGTACCGCAAGCAGTGGGATGTCGAGAATTACGGCGAGCGTGCTGCCGACGCTATCGAGGAAGTGATCCTGCGCGAAGGTGCAGACACCATTGGCGCACTGGTGCTGGAACCCGTGACCGCAGGGGGCGGCGTGATCACCCCGCCGGTGGGCTATTGGGAGCGGGTTCAGGAAATCTGCAAGAAATACAACATCCTGCTGCACATCGACGAAGTGGTCTGCGGCGTCGGTCGCACCGGCACCTGGTTCGGCTACCAGCATTACGGCATCAAGCCCGATTTCGTGACGATGGCCAAGGGCGTGGCCTCGGGCTATGCCGCGATCTCCTGCACCGTGACCACCGAGGAAGTCTTCTCGATGTTCAAGGACGCGGGCGATCCGATGTCCTATTTCCGCGATATTTCCACCTTCGGCGGTTGCACCGCTGGCCCGGCAGCGGCGCTGGAAAACATGCGGATCATCGAGGACGAAGGCCTGCTGGACAACACCCTGAAGATGGGCGCCCGCGTGCTGGATAACCTCAACGCGCTGATGGAAAAGCACAAGGTCATCGGAGATGTGCGCGGCAAGGGCCTGTTCTGCGGCGCGGAACTGGTGGCTGACCGCATCACCAAGGAACCCATGGACGAGAAGAAGGTCGCAGCCGTTGTGGCCGAATGCAACGCCCAAGGCGTGATCATCGGCATGACCAACCGCAGCTTGCCCGGCCTGAACAACACGCTGTGCCTGTCGCCCGCCCTGATCGCCACGCCCGATGACATCGACCAGATCACTGGTGCCATCGATCGCGCACTGACCAAAGTCTTCGGCTGATCCAGCACCCGCTCTGAACCAACCCCGCGCCGCATCCGGCGCGGGGTTTTCTTTTGCGCCATGCAATTTCATCTGTTCTTAAATATCCCCGCCGGAGGCCCCGACCTTTCCGCCAAGTGCTTGACTCACAGGCACAGGCGCAGATCAATAGGTCCAGCCAAACCGACGGAATGAGGCCAGAATGAGCATCCCCCCCGAAGCCTTCGTCCTTCCACCGACGGGGCGTGGCACCTTGCAGCAACGCATCCGCCAGATGATCACCGAAGGCGTGCTGGCCGGAAGGTTCCGCCCGGGGCAGAAAGTGCCGTCCTCGCGCGGGTTGGCCGATCATCTGGGCATCAGCCGCATCACCGTGACGCTGGCCTATGCTGAACTTGTCTCGGCGGATTATCTGACGGCGCGGGGGCGGTCGGGCTATTACATCTCGGAAAACGCCCCGCGCGCGCCGGAACTGCCCGCCTTGGCCGCGCGGGCCGAGGGCGGCGATTTCGCGCGCCTGACCGGCGGGCGGTTTTCGGGTCTGGCTTCGGTTGACCGTCCCGCCGATTGGGAAGGCTATCCCTATCCTTTCATTTACGGGCAGGCCGATCCTGCGCTTTTCGATCACCAGAACTGGCGGCTTTGCGCGTTGCGGGCGCTGGGGCGGCGCGATTTCGGCGCTCTGACACAAGACTATTATGACCGCGACGACCCGCTGCTGATCGAGCATGTGCTGCGCCACATCCTGCCCCGCCGTGGCATTGCCGCGCGCGAGGACGAGGTGTTGCTGACCATGGGCGCGCAGAACGCACTCTGGATCACCGTCGCGGCACTCTTGGGCAAAGGGCGGAGGGCCGCCGTGGAAAATCCGGGCTATCCGGGCCTGCGCGGGATTCTTGATACCTCCGGCACCGAGGTGGTTTCCGTCGATGTTGATGCCGACGGACTCCCCCCCGATGCGGTGCCGAAAGGGGTCGATGTGGTTTTCACCACCGCCTCGCACCAATGCCCCACCAACGCGACCATGCCGCTTGATCGCCGTCTGGCGCTGCTGGATGCGGCGGGCCGCGAGGGGTTCGTGATCGTCGAGGACGATTACGAATTCGAGATGTCCTTCCTGAAACCCGTCTCGCCCGCACTGAAGTCCCTCGATACCGAGGGCCGCGTGGTCTATGCGGGGTCTTTCTCGAAATCGGTGTTTCCGGGGATGCGGTTGGGCTATCTGGTCGGCCCGCCGTCCTTTATCCGCGAAGTGCGCGCCCTGCGGTTGATGATGCTGCGCCACCCGCCGGGCCATATCCAGCGCACCGTGGCCTATTTCCTGTCCTTGGGCCACTATGACGCGCTGATCAACCGGATGCGCGCCGCCTACAAACGCCGCCGTCAGGTGATGGAAGAGGCCATCCGCGACAATGGTCTCGAAGTGGCAGGGCAGGGTGGCTTTGGCGGCTCAAGTTTCTGGATGAAAGCGCCCGAGGCGGTGGATACCGAAGCCCTTGCCGAACGCCTGCGCTCCGATGGTGTTCTGATCGAAGCGGGCCGCGCCTTCTTCGACCCTGCCCGCGCGCCGCGCAACTATTACCGCCTGGGCTATTCCTCGATCGGCCCCGCAAAGATCCCCGAAGGCATCGCCCGTATCGGCCGCGCCATCGCCTCCATGTGAAAGCGCAGCATGCCTTGGTATCACCTTGGTCCAAATACTCCCGCCGGAGGCTCTGGCCGCCACGACCGGGTGCCTCCGGCGGGAGTATTTGGACCAAGGTGAAGCACAAGGGGTAGGGTGCGTGCTTGCCACGCACCTTTGACACAACTGGACTTACCATGCCGTAGCGTCTGGCCCTAAGGGGCTTGCGGGGCGGGGGGTAGAACTGCGGAAACACCGGACCGTTTCAGGAGATACACCATGCGGATGACCACGGAAGAGGCTTTTGTCAAAGTCCTTCAGATGCACGGGATCGAACATGCTTTTGGCATCATCGGATCGGCGTTCATGCCGATTTCCGATCTGTTCCCGCGCGCGGGGATCACCTTCTGGGACTGCGCCCATGAAGGCTCGGGCGGGATGATGGCGGATGGTTACACCCGCGCGTCTGGCAAGATGTCAATGATGATCGCCCAGAACGGGCCGGGGATCACCAACTTTGTGACGGCTGTGAAAACCGCCTATTGGAACCACACGCCGCTGCTGCTGGTCACGCCGCAGGCGGCGAACAAGACCATCGGCATGGGCGGCTTCCAAGAGGTCGAGCAGATGGCGCTGTTCCAGGACATGGTTGCCTATCAGGAAGAGGTGCGCGATCCCTCGCGCGTGGCCGAGGTGCTGAACCGCGTCATCATCAACGCCCGCCGCGCAAGCGCCCCTGCCCAGATCAACATGCCGCGCGATTACTGGACGCAGGTGATCGACATCGACTTGCCCGAGATTGTCGAGTTCGAGCGCCCCTCCGGCGGTGAGGCCGCAATTCAGGCGGCAGCCGATTTGCTGTCGCAGGCGAAGTTTCCGGTCATTCTGAACGGCGCGGGCGTTGTGCTGGGCGGGGCCATCCCTGCCAGCATGGCGCTGGCCGAACGGTTGGATGCGCCGGTTTGCGTGGGCTATCAGCATAATGATGCTTTTCCGGGCTCGCACCCGCTTTTTGCCGGTCCTTTGGGCTATAATGGCAGCAAAGCGGCAATGGAGTTGATTTCGCAGGCGGATGTGGTATTCTGTTTGGGTACCCGATTGAATCCGTTCTCGACGCTTCCCGGATACGCGCTGGACTATTGGCCTAAGCAGGCCAAAATCATCCAAGTCGACATTAACCCGGATCGGATCGGGTTAACGAAGAAGGTGACTGTTGGCATTGTCGGCGACTCGAGAAAGGTCGCCGAGGCGGTTTTGGCGCGGTTGGCCATTACCGCCGGTGACCATGCGCGCAGCGAACGCAAAGCCAAAATCGCACAGACCAAGTCGGCTTGGGCGCAGGCTTTGTCCTCGATGGATCACGAAGATGATGACGTTGGCACGACTTGGAATCAGCGCGCCCGCGCGGACAAGCCCGACTGGATGAGCCCGCGCATGGCGTGGCGCGCGATTCAGGCTGCCCTGCCGAAAGAGGCGATCATTTCTTCGGACATCGGCAACAACTGCGCCATCGGCAACGCCTATCCGACCTTCGAGGCGGGCCGCAAATATCTGGCGCCGGGTCTGTTCGGGCCTTGCGGCTATGGTCTGCCTGCCGTGGTGGGTGCCAAGATCGGCTGCCCCGATGTGCCGGTGGTGGGCTTTTCGGGCGATGGCGCGTTCGGGATTGCGGTGACGGAGTTGACAGCGATTGGCCGTGGCGAATGGCCTGCGATCACGCAAGTGGTGTTCCGCAACTATCAGTGGGGCGCGGAAAAGCGCAACTCGACGCTGTGGTATGACGACAACTTCGTCGGAACCGAGTTGGATACGCAGGTCTCTTATGCAGGGATTGCAAAGGCTTGCGGACTTCAGGGCGTTGTTGCCCGCACCATGGAGGAATTGACCGCCGCCCTGCGGCAGGCGATTGAGGACCAGAAGGCTGGCAAGACCACCCTGATCGAGGCGATGATCAATCAGGAACTGGGCGAGCCCTTCCGTCGGGACGCGATGAAGAAGCCTGTGGCGGTGGCCGGTATTTCCGCCGCTGACATGCGCCCGCAGAAAGTATGACCCTGCCTTTTGAGATGGGGTTTGGAGCGGCGGCCTTCATGGCCGTCGCTGTCCTGATTGCCGCATTTGTGCGCGGTTATTCCGGTTTCGGCTTTTCGGCGCTGGTGATTGCGGCCTCGGGGCTTGTCACCAACCCGCTGCATTTCGTGGCCGTGGTGGTGATCTGCGAGGCGCTGATGTCGGCCCAAGCGTGGCGCGGTGTGGGGCCGGATATCGACTGGCGGCGCGTGGGCTATCTGATGGCGGGGGCCGCTGTCGGGATGCCGCTTGGCCTGTGGGCGCTGACCTCGATCCCCGAGGATGCCGCGCGGGCGGTGATTTCGGGCTATGTGCTGGTGATGTGTCTGGTGCTGATGGCGGGGTGGAAGCTGGGCCGCGATGTGCGGGGGGCGGGCAATATCTGGGCCGGTGTCGCCTCGGGCCTTGCCAATGCGCCGGGGATGGGGGGGCTGCCGGTGGTGGCCTTTTTCGCGGCGCAGACCATGCAGGCTTCGGTCTTCCGCGCTACCTTGGTGGCCTATTTTCCGCTGCTCGACCTTTATTCCGCGCCTTTGTATTTCTGGCACGGGATGGTCAGTTGGGACACCATCATCGCGTCCGTGCTGACGCTGCCGATGGTTTTCCTGGGCAACTGGCTGGGGTCGCGGCATTTCCTGTCCACCGATCCGCAGGATTTCCGCAAGTTCGCCATCGGGTTGCTGGCGTTGCTGGCAACGCTGGGCCTGCTGAAATCGGTGTTCTAGATGCTGTTGGTGGTCAATGCGGGATCATCCTCGATCAAGCTGGCGGTGTTTGACGACCGTTTGCAGCAGGTCTTGGCCGGATCGGTGACCGAGATCGGCGGGGCGGGGCGGTTGCGTTGCGGGTATTTCGCCGCCGCTTGTGCCGCCCCCGACCACCGTGCGGCGCTGGCGCTGATGTTTGATGCGATGGCGGGGCAGGGGGCGCCGTTGTCGGCGCTGACCGCCGCCGCGCATCGTGTGGTGCATGGCGGCGAGGCGTTGGTGCAGCCCTGCCGCATCACGCCTGCGGTGGTCGCAGGCATTGAATCTTGCGTGCCGCTGGCCCCACTGCACAACCCCGCCAACCTGACGGCGATCAACGCGCTGGCTGATCTGGCCCCCGATCTGCCGCAATACGCCAGCTTTGATACCGCCTTTCACGCCAGCAATCCCGCCGTTGCGGTGACCTATGCGCTGCCCTTGGCCGAGCGGGAGCGGGGGCTGCGTCGCTATGGCTTTCACGGGATTTCCTATGCGGGGCTGGTGGATAGCCTTGGCGCGGATGTGCCGCGCCGCTTGCTGGCGCTGCACTTGGGCAATGGCGCTTCGGCCTGTGCTATTCTTGACGGGCGCTCGGTTGCCTCGACCATGGGCTATTCGCCGCTGGACGGGCTGACCATGGGCACGCGCTGCGGGGCGATTGACGGCAATGCGGTGCTGCGGCTGGTGGAGTTGCACGGGGCCGAGGGGGCCGCGCGCATCCTGAACCGCGAAAGCGGGCTGCTTGCGCTGGGGGGTACCAATGACATGCGCGCGCTGCAAGAGGCTGGCACGCCCGAGGCTGCCTTTGCGCGCGACCATTTCCGCTATTGGGCGGTGCGACATTGCGGCAGCCTGATTGCGGCGATGGAGGGCTTGGATGCCATCGCCTTTACCGGCGGCATTGGCGAGAATGACGCCGAGATGCGCGAGGCCATCGCGGCAGGGCTGGCTTGGGCGGGCAATGTGTCGGTTCTGGTGGTGCAGGCCGAGGAAGAGCGCACCATTGCGGCCGAGGCGCAAAGCCTGCAAAGATCCGGTCTGTAATCCGCCATGGTCCCCGCAAGATTATCCTTTTTGATGCGCGGCTTGGGAAGGAATTTCCTGTTTTCCCCCATCCGCCGCAACTCTGTGTCACAATCGGGCTTGTTCGGCGGAAACCTTCCGTCCAGACTGCCGCCAAAGCCCGCAAGCATAAGGGGCGAAGGGGGAATATGACCGTCCAGCCAAAGATCGAAACCTCGCGCCCCATCGCGGATGAGGTTCGCAAGACCACCTGCTACATGTGCGCCTGCCGCTGCGGCATCAATGTGCATCTGACCTCTGGCAAAGTGTCCTATATCGAGGGCAACCGCGACCATCCGGTGAACAAGGGCGTGCTTTGCGCCAAGGGTGCAAGCGGCATCATGCAGGTCACAGCGCCGTCCCGCCTGCGTGCGCCGCTGAAACGGGTTGGCCCGCGCGGGTCGGGGGCGTTCGAGGAAATATCCTGGGATGAGGCGCTGGCGCTGGCGGTTTCGTGGATGAAGCCGTTGCGCGAAACCGCACCGGAAAAGCTGGCCTTCTTCACAGGGCGCGATCAGAGCCAAAGTTTCACCGGCTGGTGGGCGCAGGCGTTTGGCACGCCCAACTATGCGGCGCATGGCGGCTTTTGTTCGGTCAATATGGCGGCGGGCGGCATCTATACCATCGGCGGCGCGTTCTGGGAGTTCGGCCAGCCCGATTGGGAGCGCACCAAGCTGTTTGTCCTCTTTGGCGTGGCCGAGGATCACGACAGCAACCCGATCAAGATCGGTCTGGGTAAGCTGAAGGCGCGTGGGGCGCGGGTGATTGGCGTAAATCCGATCCGCACCGGCTATAACGCGGTGGCCGATGACTGGTTGGGCATTAACCCCGGCACGGATGGGCTGTTGATCCTGTCGCTGATCCATTGCCTGCTTGAAGCGGGCAAGGTTGATCTGGACTATCTGGCCAAGTTCACCAACGCAGGGCTGCTGGTGGTGGAAGAGGGGCCCGAAAAGGGCCTGATCGCCAAGAACGCGGAAAGCCAACCCTTTGTGATTGATCGCAAAACCGGTATGCCGGCACCTTGGGATGGCAAGGGCGTCGATCCTGATCTGGGGGCCAGCTATCAGGGCAACCGCACGGTGTTTCAGCATATGGCGGAGCGTTACCTCTCGCCCGATTACGCGCCCGAGGCTGTGGCGGCGCGCTGCGGCATACCCGCCCCCCGCATCCGCGCGCTGGCCGCTGAACTTGCCCGCGTCGCCTTTGACGAGGCGATTGAGCTTGCCCAGCCCTGGACCGATTTCCGTGGCAACCGGCACGAAACCATGACGGGCCGCCCTGTGTCGTTCCACGCCATGCGCGGTATTTCCGCCCATTCCAACGGCTTCCAGACCGCCCGCGCCCTGCATCTGTTGCAGATCGTGCTGGGCACGGTCGAGGTTCCGGGGGGCTATCGTCTGAAGCCGCCCTATCCGAAACCTGTCGAGGCCCATCCCACCCCGCATTTCGTCACCGTTCCGGGCAAGCCGCTGTCAGGTCCGCACTTGGGCTATGTGCGCGGGCCGGAAAACCTTGCGCTGCGCGAGGACGGCAGCCCCGCCCGCATCGACAAGGCCTTCACATGGGAAAACCCGTTCTCGGCCCATGGCCTGATGCATATGCTGATCCCCAACGCCCATGCCGGTGATCCCTACCGCATCGACACGCTGTTCCTTTATATGGCGAATATGGCGTGGAACTCGTCGATGAACTCGGCCCGCGTGATGGAGATGCTGACCGACAAGGGCGAGGATGGCGAATACATCATCCCGCGCATCATCTATTCTGATGCCTATGCGTCGGAAATGGTCGCCTATGCCGATCTGATCCTGCCCGATACCACCTATCTTGAGCGGCACGATTGTATCTCGCTTCTGGACCGGCCCATCAGCGAACCCGATGCGGCGGGCGACAGCATCCGCTGGCCGGTGGTCGAACCCGACCGCGATGTGCGCCCCTTCCAGTCGGTGCTGCTGGACCTTGGCGCGCGTCTGGGTCTGGCCCCGATGGTGAAAGAGGATGGCTCCCCCCGCTACAAGGATTACGCCGACTATATCGTGACCCACATCCGCCGCCCCGGTGTCGGCCCGCTGATCGGCTTTCGCGGCGCGGATGGTTTGGCCACGGGGCGGGGCGGGGCCAACCCCGACCAGATGCAGGCCTATATCGACAACGGCGGCTTCTATCAGGCCCATGTGCCGGCCGAGGCGTCCTTCTACAAACCGTGGAACGCCGCCTATCAGGATTGGGCGGTTGCGACCTCGTTCTACGAAGTCCCGCAGCCCTATCTTTTCTCGATCTGGTCCGAACCGATGCGAAAGTTCCAGATGGCTGCCGAGGGGCTTGGCGCGATCCAGCCCCCCGACCATCTGCGCGCACGCCTGAAACAAGCGATGGACCCGCTGCCCACATGGTATCCGCCCTTTGGCGATCAAGAGGCCGCAGGCTGGGGCTATCCGGTGCATGCGCTGACGCAGCGGCCGATGGATATGTATCACTCATGGGGTAGCCAGAACGCATGGCTGCGCCAGATCAGGGGCAAGAACTACCTTTACGTGCCGACGAAGATCTGGGCGGAACACGGGTTTCAGGACGGCGACTATGCCCGCGTCATCTCGCCCAACGGCGGCATCACCGTTCCGGTGGCCCATATGGCCGCGTTGAACGAAAACACGGTCTGGACATGGAACGCCATCGGCAAGCGCAAGGGCGCCTGGGCGCTGGATGAAGGTGCGACTGAGGCGACGGAAGGATTCCTGCTGAACCATCTGATTTCGGAACTCTTGCCCGACAAGGGCGACGGGCAGCGCCTGTCCAACTCGGACCCCGTGACGGGGCAGGCGGCGTGGTTTGATTTGCGGGTGCGGATCGAACGGGTCGGGCCGAAGGATCAGTCGGAACCGTCTTTCCCGCCCATCCCAAGGGTCGTTCCGAAAGGGGAGGATCGCGCATGACCTGCTTGCCCGCGACGACACAAAAGAAACTGGGTCTGGCGATTGATCTGGACACCTGCGTCGGCTGTCAGGCCTGCGTGACCGCCTGCAAGGGCTGGAACGACCAAGGCTATGGTGCGCGCCTGTCCGATCAGAACCCCTATGGCGCGGACCCTTCGGGGACGTTTTTGAACCGCGTGCATAGCTATGCCGTGCAGCCCGAGGCGGGACCGGCCCAGACCATCAACTTCCCGCGGTCCTGCCTGCATTGTGATGACGCGCCTTGCGTGACGGTTTGCCCGACGGGGGCCAGCTATAAGCGGACCGAGGACGGCATCGTTCTGGTGAACGAAGATGCTTGCATCGGCTGCGGTCTTTGTGCGTGGGCTTGCCCCTACGGCGCGCGCGAGTTGGATCAGGCGGCGGGGGTGATGAAAAAATGCACCCTATGCGTAGACCGCATCTATAACGAAACCCTGCCCGAGGAAGATCGCGAACCCGCCTGCGTGCGTGGATGCCCCACCGGCGCGCGGCATTTCGGCGATTTTTCCGACCCTGACAGCAAGGTCAGCCGTTTATCGGCGGAACGCGGCGGCTATGCGCTGATGCCCGATATGGGGACGAAACCGGTGAACCGCTATTTGCCGCCGCGCAAAAAGGATCACCCGCAAGAGGCCAGCCTTTTGGCACCGTTGCTGGACATCAAGGCCAGCGGATTTGCGGGCTGGCTTGACAAAATTCTGGGGAAGATCTGATGCATCCGGCACCTTCTGTCATCATCTTCTCGGTGTTTTCGGGCATGGGTTTTGGCCTGCTAGCCTTCCTTGGTGCGGGCGTTGTGACGCCATCGGGCTGGGCGGCGTTCCTGTGGTGGGGCTTGGGCTATGGCCTTGCGGTGGTAGGCCTGCTGGCCTCGACCTTCCACCTTGGCAATCCGCAACGCGCCTTGCTGGCCTTCACGCAATGGCGCTCAAGCTGGCTAAGCCGTGAGGCTTGGGCCTCGGTCGCCACCCTGCTTCTGTTGGCCCCTGTGGCGCTGTCGGATTGGCTGGCCCTTGGCTGGCCGCGCGGGATCGGGTTTATCGGGGCGGTGCTGGCGCTTGGGACAGTGTTCACCACCTCCATGATCTACACCCAGATCAAGGCCGTGCCGCGCTGGCACCATCCAGTTACACCATTGATGTTCATGGTATTTTCTCTCACAGGCGGGGCGATACTGGCAGGGCAGCATCTGCTGGCGGCGGTCTTGTGCGTGGCCTTGGGCGCAGTTCTGCTGGCGGTTTACCGCATCGGCGATGGCCAGTTCGCCCGCGCAGGCCAGACCATGGGAACGGCGACGGGGCTGGACCGGATCGGCGAGGTTGCGGTGTTTGAACAGGCCCACACCGCCGGAAACTACCTGCTGCGCGAGATGATCTATGTGGTGGGCCGCAAACACGCCACCAAACTGCGGCGCATCGCATTCGCGCTGGCCGTGGTGCTGCCCGCCTTGCTGCTGCTGGGCCACGGCCTGCCTTTCGTTGTACTGGCCGCGATCTCCCACCTGACCGGAGCCCTCGCCGCCCGCTGGCTCTTCTTCGCCGAAGCCGAGCATGTGGTGGGCCTCTACTACGGCAAACGCTAGGGTGCGTGACAAGCACGCACCCTACCCTTGGCATTCATCTTGGCAATAAATACTCCCGCCGGAGGCTTCCCGCAGGTGCCGTGGAAGCCTCCGGCGGGAGTATTTATTGCCAAGGTGAAACCGGCAGGTCAGAAAGGGGGTAAGGTGTGTGCTTTGCATGCACCTTGCGGGCCGAACCCTCACGCCAACTGCACCGCCACCCCCGCCGCTGCCAAACGCTCTGCAATCGCCGCAGGCGGGGCGGTGTCGGTGACAAGGCGGGTGAAGGCCGAAGGGTCTGCGATCTGGATCGGGGCTTTGAGGCCGAATTTAGACGCATCCGCCACGATGGTCGCGGTCTCGACACAGGCGATGATAGCGCGCGAGAACTCGGCCTCGCGCAGGTCTTGCAGCAGGAACCCCGCCTTGGCATCAATCGCCGCTGCCGACAGGATCGCATGGCCCACGCGGAATTGCCGCACGAAATGAAGGGCTTCCGCGCCAAAGGCCCCGCCGTCATGGGTGCGCAATTCGCCGCCCGCCATGAACACACGGTTCCCTCCGCGCCCTGTCAGGGCCGAAGCCGCGGCGAGCGAATTGGTCACCACCATCAGGTCGCGCCGCGCTTGCAAGGCTTGGGCGACATAGGCCGTCGTTGACCCCACATCGAGGAATAGCGAGGCTCCGTCGGGGATCAGACCGGCAACAGCGCGGGCGATGCGGCGCTTGGCTTCGGGGTGTTGCTGCATGCGCTGGGCAAAGTTCGGCTCTGCCCCCGCCTCTCGCAGGTGAACCGCGCCGTGGGTTTTGGTGACCAGCCCCGCCGCCTCGAGCCGTCGCGCGGTGCGGCGGATGGTTTCTTCGGTCACCTCCAGCTTGCGGGCCAGCGTTTCGATGCGCGCGTAACCGGTGGGGGCAAGCTGGGCCAGCAGGGCCTTGGCGCGGGGCGATGTGGGCATGGTTTGGGAAACCTTCGCAAATCCTGTGGCTTTCAACGCAAATACACCAAAATCCCACAAGATGCGACGTTGGATTTGACCAAACCCACCTTGCGCGGCAGCATCAGGAAAAATGGGAGGGGCCGCAATGACGCCCATGGAAAAGGTGCTGGCGCTGCCGATCTGGCAGGGGGCGGTTGTGGCCGAACCTCTTGGCGGCGGCATCACCAACCTGAATTTTCTGGTGCAGGATCAGGCCCGCCGCGCCGTGGTGCGCATCGGTGACGACATTCCGGTGCATCAGATCATGCGCTTTAACGAATTGAACGCCAGCCGCGCGGCCCATGCGGCGGGGGTCTCGCCCGCCGTTCTGCACCATGCGCCGGGCGCTTTGGTGATCGACTATATCGAGGGGCAGACCATGACCCCCGCCGATTTCACCCGCGACGCGGTGTTGGAGGCTGCGCTTGATCTGGTTGCCCGCGCGCACCGCGATATTCCGCAGCATCTTCGGGGGGCGGCGCTGACTTTCTGGGTGTTCCATGTGATCCGCGACTATGCGGGCACGCTGCGGGATGGCGAAAGCCGTCATCTGCCGCTGGTGGCGAACCTTCTGCGCGAGGCGTCGGAGTTGGAAAAGGCGGTCGGCCCGATTGATCTGGTCTTTGGCCACAATGACCTTTTGCCCGCCAATTTCCTGTTGGATGCCAACAGGATGTGGCTGATCGACTGGGATTATGCGGGGTTCAATTCGCCCCTATTCGATCTGGGGGGCTTGGCGGCCAACAATGGTCTGACCGAGGGCCAAGAGGCCACCATGCTGCAAAGCTATTTCGGCACGGTCGATGGCGGGCTTTGGCGGCGCTATCGCGCGATGAAGGCGGCGGCGGCGTTGCGGGAAACCATGTGGAGCATGGTTTCGGAAATCCATTCCGAGCTTGATTTCGACTATTCGGCCTATACGGCCAGCAACCTTTCCACCTATCGGGCGTCGCTTGACGCGTTCCGGCAAAGCTGAGGGCATCATGGCAGAGCTTCCCACCACCGCGCGCGCGGTCATCATCGGCGGCGGTATCATCGGCTGCTCGACAGCCTATCACATGGGCAAACTCGGCTGGACTGACACGGTTCTGCTAGAACGCAAAAAGTTGACCTCGGGCACGACATTCCATGCGGCGGGACTGGTGGGGCAGTTGCGCACCAGCGCCAATATCACGCAGCTTCTGGGCTATTCGGTTGAGTTGTATAAGAAGCTTGAGGCCGAAACCGGCCTGCAGACCGGCTGGAAGATGAATGGCGGCTTGCGGCTGGCCTGCAACGCCGAACGCTGGACGGAAGTGAAGCGGCAGGCGACCACGGCGCATAGTTTCGGGCTGGAAATGCACCTCTTGACCCCGAAAGAGGCGCAGGATTTGTGGCCGCTGATGACCATCGATGATCTGGTGGGGGCGGCTTACCTTCCGACGGACGGGCAGGCGAACCCGTCTGACATCACGCAGTCGCTGGCCAAGGGCGCGCGGATGGCGGGGGTGAAGATATTCGAGGACACGCCGGTGACGCGGGTAATCGTGGAAGATGGCCGCATTCGCGGGGTCGAAACGCCGTTTGGCACGATTGAATGTGAAAAGGTGATCTGTTGCGCGGGCCAGTGGACGCGGACGTTGGCGGCATCTGTCGGTGTGAACGTACCGCTGGTTTCGGTCGAGCATCAATACATGATTACCGAGAAAATTGAAGGGGTTACGTCCGGTTTGCCCACGCTGCGCGACCCTGACCGGCTGACCTATTGGAAAGAGGATGTGGGGGGACTCGTCTGGGGCGGGTATGAGCCAAACCCGAAACCTTGGGCGGTGAACGGCATACCCGAGGGGTTCCATTTCGATCTGCTGACCTCTGATTACGACCATTACGGGCAGTTCATGGAGGACGCTATTGCCCGCGTTCCGGCTCTGGCAACGGCGGGGGTGAAGCAACTTTTGAACGGGCCGGAAAGCTTTACGCCCGATGGCAATTTCATCTTGGGCGAAGCACCCGAGTTGCGGAATTTCTATGTGGGTGCAGGGTTTAACGCCTTTGGCATCGCCTCGGGCGGCGGGGCGGGCATGGCCTTGGCGGAATGGGCGGCCAAGGGCGAGGCGCCCTATGATCTGTGGCCAGTGGATATCCGCCGCTTTGGCAAGGTTCACCAGTCCACCGACTGGGTGCGGACGCGGACGCTGGAGGCTTATGGCAAGCATTACACGATTGCTTGGCCGTCCGAAGAGATGAAATCGGCACGGCCCACGCGGCGATCCCCGCTTTATGCGCATCTGAAGGCGGCGGGGGCCTGTTTCGGCGAGAAACTGGGGTGGGAGCGTCCCAACTGGTTCGCTGATCTGTCGAAGGGCGAGGTTCCGGTGGACCGCTATTCCTATCAGCGTCCCGGCTGGTGGGATCAGGTGAAGCGCGAACATCAGGCCGCGCGCGAGGCGGCGGTGCTGATCGACCAGACCTCATTCGCGAAGTTCACGCTGAAGGGCTCGGATGCGGCCCGCGCGCTGAATTACATCGCCGCAGGAAATGTCGATCGGGCGGTGGGCAGCCTGACCTATACCCAGATGCTGAACAAACGCGGCGGGATTGAGGCCGATGTGACCGTCGCCCGCACCGCTTGGGACGAGTTTTACATCGTCACCGGCACCGGCTTTGCCACCCATGATTTCGACTGGATTTCCCGCAACTTGACCGGAAACTGCCAGTTGGTCGATGTAACAGCAGGCTCTGCCGTGCTGTCGCTGATGGGGCCAGAGGCGCGCGAGATATTGGCGCGGGTGTCGGGCGATGATCTGACCAATGCAGGCTTCCCGTTTGGCACGGCGCGGCGGATTTCGGTGGCCTCTTGCCCCGTTCTAGCGCTGCGGGTGACCTATGTGGGCGAGTTGGGCTGGGAATTGCACATGCCGACCGATGTGGCGGTGACGGTCTATGATGCGCTGATGGCGGCGGGCGCGGGGCTTGGCCTGCGTAACGCGGGCTACCGCGCGATTGAAACGCTGCGTCTGGAAAAGGGCTATCGCGCTTGGGGGGCCGACATTGGCCCCGACCACACGCCGGTCGAGGCGGGGCTGGCTTGGGCCTGCAAGATGAAGTCGGGTGTCGATTTCATCGGGCGCGATGCGGTCGCGGCGCAACTGGCAGGCGGGGTCAAAAAGCGGCTGGCGGGGTTCACGGTCGATGATCCGTCGGTGATCCTGCTGGGGCGCGAGACGATCTACCGTGATGGGGTGCGGGTGGGCTGGCTGTCCTCGGGGGGCTTTGGCCATACGGTCGGCAAGCCGGTGGGCTACGGTTTTGTGCGCCACAAGGACGGGGTGACGGAGGATTTTATGACCTCGGGGGAATATGAGCTGGAGGTGGCGTCGGAGAGGGTTCGGGCCAAGCTGCATCTGGGCGCGCTTTATGATCCGGCGGGGGGAAGGATCAAGGCCTGACGGGCTTGCTTGGCTGCATGGATCGCGGCCTCCGGCGGGGATATTTAAGCGAAGAGGATCGGGGGAAGGTTGGGTGGCCCGCCGGAGGGAGCATCCGGCGGGCCAAGCCTCAGGCGGCGGCGCGGCGGTTCAGCACCATCGCCATCGTCTCGCCCATTGCCGAGGGGTTGGGGGCCACGGTGATGCCTGCCGCCGACAGGATTTCCACCTTTTCCTGCGCGCTTTCGCCAAAGGCGCTGATGATCGCGCCCGCATGGCCCATCTTGCGGCCCTTCGGCGCGGAAAGCCCCGCGATATAGGCCACCACCGGTTTTGTCATGTGGCGCGCGGCCCAGGCGGCGGCTTCGGCCTCTTGCGGGCCACCGATCTCGCCGATCATCATGACGGCATCGGTTTCGGGATCGTTCTGGAACAGTTCCAGAATATCGCGGAAGGAAGACCCGTTGACCGGATCACCACCGATGCCCACCGATGTGGAAACCCCGATGCCAAGTGCTTTCATCTGGCTTGCCGCCTCATAGCCCAAGGTGCCGGATCGCCCGATGATGCCCACGCGGCCCGGCATGTAGATATGCGGCGGCATGATGCCCATGAAGCCCTTGCCGGGGCTGATGATACCGGCGCAGTTCGGCCCGATCAGGCGCATCTTTTTGTCAAAGGGGTAACGCTTTAGAAACCTTTTGACCTTCATCATGTCCTGGCTGGGGATACCGTCGGTCACGCAGACGGCGGTTTTGATTCCGGCGTCGGCGGCCTCCATGATGGCGTCGGCGGCAAAGGGCGGGGGGACAAAAACTAGGCTGGCTTCGGCGCCGGTGGCCTCGACGGCCTCGCGCACGGTGTTGAACAGCGGCAGGCCCAGATGGGTGGTGCCGCCCTTGCCGGGGGTGACACCGCCCACGACATTGGTGCCGTATTTGATCATGTCGGCGGCGTGGAAGGCGCCGATGCGGCCTGACATGCCTTGAACGATGACGCGGGTTTTTTCGGTGATGAGGATGGCCATGATGACTCCTTAAGCAGCGATACGGGGACGGGCGGCGACGGCACTGGCTGCGGCTTCGGCCAGCGTGTCGGCGGTGATCAGCGGCAGGCCCGAGGATTGCAGGATGGCGTTGCCTTCCTCGACATTTGTGCCTGCCAGACGAACCACGACGGGAATGGTCAGGCCGACCTCGCGGTAGGCTTGCACGACACCTTGGGCCACCCAGTCACAGCGGTTGATACCGGCGAAGATATTGACAAGGATGACCGAAACATTGCGGTCGGCCAGCACGGTGCGGAAGGCGCGCACCACCCGTTCGGGGCTGGCCCCGCCGCCGATGTCAAGGAAGTTGGCAGGCTCTCCCCCCGCCAGTTTGATCATGTCCATCGTGGCCATGGCCAGACCCGCCCCGTTGATGATGCAGCCGATGTCGCCGTCAAGCCCGACATAGGCCAGACCGTGATCGCCAGCAGTGCTTTCACGCGGGTCTTCCTGGCTGCGGTCGCGCAGTTCTGCGATCTCGGGGCGGCGGAACAAGGCGTTGGTGTCAAAGGACATTTTCGCGTCCAGCGCCACCAGATCGCCCGTGCCGGTGATGACCAGCGGGTTGATTTCGACCATGACCGCATCCAGATCACGATAGGCGCGGTAGCAGGCGCGCAGGATCGTCACCATCTGCGCGATCTGCCCGCCCTGCAGGCCAAGCTGGAAGGCCAGTTCGCGCGCCTGAAACTCCGACAGGCCCACGGCGGGGTCGATTGTCATGCGGCGCAAGGAGTCGGGATCGGTTTCGGCCAGATCCTCGATCTCCATCCCGCCATGGGCCGAGGCCACGATCATGATGCGTTCGGATTTGCGGTCCAGAACAAAGCCCAGATACATCTCGCGGGCGATGTCCGACGCGCCTTCCACCCAGACGCGGTAAACGCCCTTGCCATTCGCGTCGGTCTGCTTGGTGACAAGTTGCTTGCCAAACAGGGTGGCGGCAAAGGCGTGAACCTCGTCCGCCGAGCGGCAGAGTTTCACCCCGCCCGCCGCGCCGCGCCCCCCTGAATGGATCTGCGCCTTGACGACCCAAGCTGCCCCGCCCAGTTCCCGCGCGCGGTAACCCGCCTGTTCGGGGCTGTAGGCCAGCCCGCCGCGCGGCACCGGCACGCCGAAACGCGACAGGATTTCCTTGGCCTGATATTCGTGGATGTCCATATCTACCCCCTATGCTGCATTTGCGGCGATGGCTTCGGCCTGCACGATCACGTTGCGGGCCATGCGTTCCGAGGCGGCGTCGATCATCTTGCCGTCAAGGCTGGCGGCACCCTTGCCCTCGGCCTCGGCCTTGCGGAGTTCTTCGATGATGCGGTGGGCGCGGGTGACTTCGGCCTCGGGCGGCGAGAAAATCTCGTTTGCCAGCGCCACTTGGGAGGGATGGATCGCCCATTTGCCCTCGCAGCCCAAGGCGGCGGCACGGCGCGCGCCGTCCTTGTAGCCCTCGGGGTCGGAGAAATCGCCGAACGGCCCGTCGATGGCGCGCAAGCCATAGGCGCGGCAGGCGATGACCATGCGCGAGATCGCGGCATGCCACTGATCGCCCGGATAATGCGGGTTCAGACCGCCGATATTGGTGGTGCGCGACCGCATCGACGCGGCATAGTCCGCCACGCCGAAATGCAGTGCCTCCAGCCGGCCGCCGAATTGCGCGATGGCTTCCACGTTCGCCATGCCAAGCGCGGTTTCGATCAGCGCCTCAAGCATCACGCGGGTTTTCAACCCGCGACCCTGCTCGATCTGGTTCACCATCGCCTCGACCATGTAAAGGTCGGCAGGAACGCCCACTTTCGGCACCAGCAGCGTATGCACGCGGTCGCCCGCTTGCTCCATGATATCAACGACATCGCGGTACATGTAATGCGTATCAAGCCCGTTGATCCGCACCGAAACCGTTTTGCCCTTGGCGGCCCAGTCGATGTCGTTCAGCGCCTGAATGCAGTTCTTGCGGGCCTGTTCCTTTTCGGGCGGGGCCACCGCGTCTTCCAAGTCAAGGAACACGTAATCGGCGGGGCCTTCGGCGGCCTTGTCGATCATCGAGGGGTTCGAGGAGGGGACTGCAAGTTCAGACCGTTGCAGCCGCTGCCGACGCAGCGGGTAAAGAGTGTGGCTCATGTCATTGTTCCTGTTTGGTTATTCTGCTGCGATACGGGCGGCGGCGGGAATGCGGCCTTCGGTGTAATAGGCCAGTGCTGCCCCCACACCCGATCCGAACTCGATCTTCACACCGGCTTCGGCAAGGCTGGCTTCGGCGATGGACAGGGCGGTCAGCGTCATGCCTTCGTTCAGATCGCCCAAGTGGCCGATGCGGAAAACCTTGCCCGCCAGACGCGCCAGACCCGACCCGAAAGAGGTGTTGTAGCGGGTATAGGCGATGCGCAGCACCTCTCGCGCGTCGATATCGCCGGTTTTGATCGCCGAAACCGTGTTGGAATACAGCGACGGGCTTTCCGCGCACAGCTCCAACCCCCAGGCCGCGATGCCGCGCCGCACGCCTTCGGCAAGGCGGGCATGGCGGGCAAAGACGTTCTCCAGCCCTTCGCCAAGCAGGCGGTCCAGCGATTTCCGCATCCCGTGCAGCAGTTGGGTGGGGGGCGTATGCGGGAAATAGCCGTTGGCGTTCATCGCCAGCATGTCCTTGAAATCATAGAACACACGGCGCGAGGTGCAGGTTTTCGATGCCGCGATGGCCTTCTGGCTGGCCCCCAGAATTCCCAGACCCGCTGGCAGCATCAGCCCCTTTTGCGTGCCGGTCACCGCCAGATCGACGCCCCATTCGTCCATTCGGAAGTCGATCGAGCCGACCGAGGACACACCGTCCACGAACAGAAGCGCGTTGTGGAAGCATTCGTCCATCACACGCCGCACCGCCGCCACGTCCGAGGTCACGCCGGTTGCGGTCTCGTTATGGGTCACGAAGACGGCTTTGATCTTGTCAGCCTTGTCCGCGCCAAGGATACGGGCAAATTCTGCCACCGGCACGCCCGCGCCCCAGGCCACATCGACCGTGATCACGTTCAGGCCCAGCCGCTCGGCCATATCAGCCCAAAGGGTCGAGAATTGGCCATGCCGTGCCATCAGCACCGTATCGCCTACGTTCAGCGTATTGGTGATCGCGGCTTCCCACGCAGAGCACCCCGATCCGGGGAAGAACATCACTTCGGCGGTCGTTGTCTTGAAAACCTTTTTCATATCCCGGAACAGATCCAGCGTCAGATCACCGAAATCGGCGGCGCGCATGTCCTGCATCGGCACGTTCATCGCTTGGCGCACCACTTCGGGAACGTTGGTGGGGCCGGGGATGTAAAGATGGGTGATGCCGGTTTTCATTGTGCCTCCTGTGGGTCAATCTTCTTGCCTATAGGGATGGCACCGATTGTTTTTTGTGCAAAATGAAAGCGGGTTCTGCTGTAAATGCGAGAATTTACATAATTCACTTTATGTAATAATGTAAAAATAACAGAAGCAACTTTGTGTGCGGTGGTATGCAGAAAACCTTTATCGGGCCGCATCTGCGGCGCTTGCGGATCGAGAGGGCTGAAACCCAAGGCATGATGGCCAAGGCGCTGGGAATCTCGCCTGCCTATGTCAACCTGTTGGAAAACAACCAAAGATCTGTATCCGTCGCGGTGATGCTGCGGCTGTTCGAGGTCTATGGCGTTGATTGGCGCGACATCGCCGAGGATGATGACACTTCGGTTCTGGCGGATTTGCGCGGGGTTATGCAGGACCCGATTTTTGCACAGGACCGCCCGGATTTGCAGCAGCTACGCGCGGCTTTGGTTCACAGTCCGGCGCTGGCGCAGGCAATGCTGCGGTTGCATCGTGCCTATCAGGCTGCAACCGATCAGCTTTTGTCGCTGGCCGAGGGTGGTGATCCGGTAGTGGCCTCAACCACGCCGGAAGCAGCGGTTCACGACTATTTCCGCCGCAACCGCAACCACTTCCGCGAGTTGGAAGAGGTGGCCGAAGTGTTCTGGGGGGCTGAGCCGGTTGAGCGCGACGAGATTTATACCGCCCTGAAGCACCGCCTGCGCGCGCGGTTGGGAATCACCGTGCGACTGGTGCAGGTGCGCGATTTGCCCGGCACCTTGCGGCAATATGATGCCGCGCGGCACGAAATCCTGCTCTCCGAGGCGCTGGATCACACCAATCGCATCTTTCAACTGGTACATATGGCAGGGCTGCTGGAGCAGCGCGCTGTTCTGGACGGGTTGATTGCCCGCTCGGGCATTGCCGAGCCACGGGCGCAGGCGCGGCTGCGGGTGGAACTGGCAAACTATTTTGCCGCCGCTGTGCTGATGCCTTATGACGCCTTTCTGGCCGAGGCGCGGGCGACGAAATACGATCTGGACCATATCGCCACCCGATTCGGCGTCAGTTTTGAACAGGCCTGCCATCGTGCCACGACGCTTCAGCGCGAGGGCGCGCAAGGGGTTCCGTTCTTTTTCCTGCGGATCGACAAGGGCGGAAACGTCACCAAGCGCTTCAACGCGACAGGGTTTCATCTGGCGGAATATGGCGGGGCTTGCCCGCGTCTGGACGTTCACACCAGCTTTCGCACGCCGGGAAAGATCGTGCCGCAGTTTGTGGAAATGCCCGATACCAGTCAATACTTCGTCTTCTCGCGCACGGTGGACCGACCCACGTTTGAACGTCATGGGCAGGACAATAGGCTTGCCGTTGCAATGGGTTGCACCATCGAACACGCAGCCGAGATCGGCTATGCCGAGGCCTTTACCGTGTCGGGCGCGCGGATGGTTCAGATCGGGATCAACTGCCGGATTTGCCCGCGCGCCAATTGCGATCAGCGCGCGCATCAGGCCACAGTTCTGGCGACGCCGGTGGATGAGCGCAGGCGGGGTGCGACGCGATTTGACAGTTAGGACCAAGCCCGAAGTTAAGATTTGACAGCGGCTTTCAATTTACTTAACGTGCTAAGTAAGTGAACGAGGAGAGTCGCCATGTCCGATCTTGCAACCCATCTCGCCCGTCTTGACGGGCATCTGGCGCGGTTCCGCGATACCGGCATCCTGAACCTGATCAACGGGCAGTCGGTGGCGGGATCGGGCGGTATGTTCGAGACCCGCTCGCCGGTCGATGAAAGTCTGATCGCGCAGGTCGCGCGGGGCGAGGCTGCGGATATTGACGCGGCGGCCAAGGCGGCGAAGGCGGCCTTTCCGGCTTGGGCGGCGATGGAGGGCGACAAACGCAAGGCCATCCTGCACCGCATCGCCGACCTGATCGAGGCGCGGGCCGAGGAAATTGCCCTGTGCGAATGCTGGGATACCGGGCAGGCCTATCGCTTTATGTCCAAGGCCGCCCTGCGCGGGGCCGAGAATTTCCGCTACTTCGCCGATCTGGCCCCGCTGGCGCGCGACGGGCAAAGCCTGCCGACCGCGACCCATCTGAACGTGACCTCGCGCAGCCCTATTGGCCCTGTCGGCGTCATTACCCCGTGGAACACACCGTTTATGTTGTCCACATGGAAGATCGCCCCTGCCTTGGCCGCGGGCTGCACCGTGGTCCATAAACCCGCCGAGTTCAGCCCGCTGACAGCGCGGATTCTGGCCGAGATCTGCCACGAGGCGGGCCTGCCTGCGGGGGTTCTGAACCTTGTGAACGGCATGGGCGAGGGGGCGGGCAAAGCCCTGACCGAACATCCCGACATCAAGGCGATTGCCTTTGTGGGCGAGTCGAAAACCGGCTCGATGATCATGAAGCAGGGCGCCGATACGCTTAAGCGGGTGCATTTCGAACTTGGCGGCAAGAACCCCGTGGTGGTGTTTGACGACGCGGATTTTGAGCGTGCCTTGGATGCAGTGATCTTCATGATCTATTCGCTGAACGGTGAACGCTGCACCTCGTCCAGTCGTTTGCTGGTGCAGGATACCATTGCAGATCGTTTCCATGCCGCGCTGATTGCCCGCGTCAATAACATCAAGGTTGGCCATCCGCTTGATCCTGCAACAGAAATCGGGCCGCTGATCCATAAGACCCATTTCGACAAGGTGACTTCTTATGTCGAAATCGGCCTTGCCGATGGTGCGACCCTTGCGGCGGGCGGCACCCGCGTGGGCGATGCAGGTTGGTTCGTGCGGCCAACCCTGTTCACGCAAGCCAGCCCGCAAATGCGGATCGCGCAGGAAGAGGTGTTCGGCCCCTTCCTGACCTCTCTGACCTTCACCTCCGAAGCACAGGCGCTGGAAATCGCCAATAACGTCGCCTACGGGCTGACCGGATATGTCTGGACCAACGACCTGACCCGCGCGCTGCGGTTTTCAGGCGCGCTTGAGGCGGGGATGATCTGGGTGAACTCGGAAAACGTGCGCCATTTGCCGACGCCTTTCGGCGGAGTGAAGGCATCGGGCATTGGCCGTGACGGCGCGCAATGGTCCTTCGAGTTTTACATGGAGACCAAGAACACGGCCTTCGCTTTGGGCCAGCACAAAATTCAACGGCTTGGAGCCTGAAGGGCGGTCGCGCCCCAAAAGGGAGGATGAAATGGGCAAAATAGTTCTGGCCGCGAAATGCACGCATGTGCCGACGATGCTGATGTCTGAACAGGACGGCCCCGTGAAGGGCAAGCGGCAGGCGGCAATCGACGGGCATCTGGAAATCGGCCGCCGTGCCAAGGCGTTGGGCGTGGATACTGTCATCATCTGCGATACCCATTGGGTGATCAACGCAGGGTTCCACATCAACGCCAATGACCGCTTTCAAGGGCTGTTCACATCGAACGAATTTCCGCAGTTTATCCAGAACATGCCCTATGATTACGAAGGCAATCCGGCGCTTGGCGATGCCATAGCCAAGGCCGCAAGTGATCTGGGCGTTTACACGCTGGCGCATCATCTGGATACGCTGGAGATGGAATACGGCACGCTGGTGCCGATGCGGTTCCTGTCCCGCGCACACCAGATGAAGGTGGTTTCGGTGGCGGCGTGGTGTACGGTGCATAGCCATGAGGAAAGCCGGGTGATCGGACAGGCGATCCGTCAGGCGGTCGAGGCCAGCGACAGCCGCGTGCTACTGATCGCCTCGGGGTCACTGTCGCACAAGATCTGGCCGAACAAGGATTACGCCGCCAACAACGGCACCTTCACCATTTCCAGCGAGTTCAACCGCCAGATGGATCTGCATGTGCTGGACATGTGGCAGCGCGGAGATCACGCCACTTTCCTGAAAATGCTGCCGGATTATGCCGCCTTCTGCTGTGGTGAAGGGTCGATGCACGACACGGCCATGCTTTACGGCGCATTGGGCTGGGACACATATGACGGCAAATGCGAGGTTGTGACCCCGTATTTCCCCTCCTCCGGCACTGGCCAGACCAACGTCATCTTCCCCGTCTAAGGAACAGCGATGCCCATTCCCCCCGCCAATCTTTACCCGCCCTTCAACATCGTGCGGCTGTCCCATGTGGAATTGAACGTGACCGATCTGGCATGGTCGCGCGGCTTTTACGTTGACACGCTGGGCTTGCAGGTCAGCCATGAGGACGCCACCCACATCTATCTGCGGGCCTTGGAGGAACGCGGCCACCACTGCGTGATCCTGAAAAAGGCCGATGCCGGGTCGGTGGGGGTGCTGGGGTTCAAGCTGTGGGACGCGCCCGATCTGGACCGTGCGGAACACTGGTTCAAATCCAAGGGCCTGCCGGTGGCATGGATCGAGCGCCCCTTCATGGGCCGTGTGCTTCGCACCCGCGATCCGATGGGCATCCCGCTGGAGTTCTATGTCCAGATGGACCGCCTGCCGCCGATCCATCAGCAGTATAAACTCTATCACGGCGTCAAGCCGCTGCGGATCGACCATTTCAATATGTTCAGCCCGAATGTGGATGCCTCGGTCGCGTTTTACGGCGAGATGGGCTTCCGCGTAACAGAATACACGGCGGATGAGGAAACGGGGCGCACTTGGGCTGCGTGGATGCACCGCAAGGGCGGTGTGCATGACGTCGCCTTTACCAATGGCACCGGCCCGCGCCTGCACCATCTGGCCTTCTGGGTGCCGACACCCTTGAACATCATCGACCTGCTCGATCTGATGTCCACCACCGGCTATCTGGCCAATATCGAACGCGGACCGGGGCGGCACGGGATTTCCAACGCGTTTTTCCTTTATATCCGCGACAAGGACGGCCACCGGACCGAGATCTATTGCTCGGATTATCAGACGGTTGACCCCGATCTGGAGCCGATCCGCTGGGATCTGAAAGACCCGCAGCGGCAGACGCTGTGGGGGGCTGCGGCTCCGCGAAGCTGGTTCGAACTGGGGTCAAGGTTTGACGGGGCTGATCTAGTGGAAAGTGATCTGAAGGCCCAGCCGATCATTGCGCCATAAGCCAAGGCAGGGGGGCTGTCTGCCCCCTCTGGCCTGCGGCCATTCACCCCCCGAGAGTATTTGGGCCAAGATGAAGGGACCAGAAGAGGATGGATATGCGGTTTGCGACGGTTCTGGTAGATGGTGCGCGGCTTTACGGGGCGGTGACGGAGGCGGGCTTTGTCGCGCTGTCGGGGGATTTCCCGCAGTGGCAGAGTTTGCGCGATGTGATTGCGGCGGATGGGTTTGGCGCACTGGCGCAGGCGGCGCAGGGGCGGGCGGTGACGCATCCCTTTGGGGCGTTTGTCTGGGATATTCCGGTGCCGGACCCCGAAAAGATCATCTGCGTCGGTGTCAACTTTCCTGACCGCAATGCCGAGTATAAGGACGGGCAGGAAGCGCCACCGAACATGTCTTTGTTTCCGCGCTTTCCCCGCTCTTTCGTCGGACATGAGGTGCCGCTGACCCGCCCGCCGGAAACCCCGCAACTGGACTACGAGGGCGAGATTGCCATCGTGATCGGCAAAGGCGGGCGGCGCATACCAGAGGCGCAGGCGCTGGGCCATATCGCGGCGTTGACCTTGTGCAATGAAGGTACGCTGCGTGATTGGGTGCGGCATGCCAAGTTCAACGTGACGCAGGGCAAGAACTGGGACGGGTCGGGCGCGATGGGGCCTTGGCTGGTGCCGTTCCGCGATGCGGCGCAGATTGTCGATGTGGGGCTGGAGACGCTTGTGAATGGCGAAGTGCGCCAGTCTGACCGAACGGGGCGGATGCTGTTTCCGGTCGCGCGGCAGATCGCTTATATCTCGACCTTTACGACGCTGGTGGCGGGCGACATCATTGTGACCGGCACGCCGACCGGGGCGGGCGCGCGGTTTGATCCGCCGCGCTGGCTGGTGCCGGGGGATTTGATCGAGGTGCGGGCCGAGGGTATCGGCTGTTTGCGGAACGGAGTGCGCGACGAATGACGCCGGATCAGATCAAGGCCGCCGCCGAGGCACTGTTTCAGGCCGAGGCGACGGGGGTGCAGATGGGGATGCTTAGCCTGACCTATCCTGACATCACGCTGGACGATGCCTATGCGGTGCAGGCGGCTTTGGTGGCGCTGAAGCTGGATAGGGGCGCAAAGGTTGTGGGCTGGAAGATCGGCCTGACCAGCCGTGCGATGCAGCAGGCACTGAACATCACCACGCCGGATTCCGGGGTTTTGCTGGATAATATGGTGTTCGCCAGCGGCTCTACCGTGCCGAAAGGCCGCTTTATCCAGCCGCGTATCGAGGCCGAGATTGCCTTTGTCATGCAGGCCGATCTGGCGGGGGCGCATGTCACCCGCGCCGATGTGGTAGCAGCGACGGGCGCTGTAGTGCCAAGCCTTGAGATTCTGGACACTCGGATTTTGCGCGCCGATCCTGCGACGGGGCGCGCGCGGGTGATCTACGACACCGTTTCGGATAACGCCGCCAATGCGGGCATCGTGCTGGGGTCGCAGCGGCATCCGGTGGATGCCTTCGATCTGCGCTGGGTGGGTGCCATCGTGAAACGCGACGGGGTGGTTGAAGAAACCGGCCTTGGTGCGGGCGTGCTGGATGATCCGGTGACGGGCATCCTGTGGCTGGTCCACCGGCTTGCGCGCTATGGGCAGGGGCTGCGGGCGGGGGATATCGTGCTGTCAGGATCGTTCATCCGGCCAGTCGAGGCCCCTTCGGGCAGCCGGTTCGAGGCGGATTTCGGCGCGTTCGGACGGGTCGAGATCGCGTTTGGCTAGACCGAAACCTCGGCCCTCAGCATCGCGCGGTCCAGATCGGCTTTGCGTCCCTGCAAGGCCACAGCCCCCCGCCGGAACACATAGACCTGATCCGCAAGGGCATGGGCAAAGTCGAAATACTGTTCGACAAGAACAATCGCCATATCGCCGCGCCCTTTCAGATAGTCGATCACGCGGCCGATTTGCTGGATGATATTGGGCTGGATGCCCTCGGTTGGCTCGTCCAGAAGCAGCACCTTGGGGCGCATGATCATGGCACGGGCGATGGCGAGTTGCTGTTGCTGGCCGCCCGAAAGATCGCCGCCGCGACGGGCGGTCATGTCGCGCAGCACCGGAAACAGGTCATAGATTTCGGGCGGAATCCTGTGGTCGGCTTTGGGCAGCACCGAGAACGCGGTCTCCAGATTTTCGCGCACGCTCAGCAGCGGAAAGATCATCCGGCCCTGTGGCACCACCGACAGCCCGCGTCGCGCCATGTCTTGCGGGCGGCTGGGCGGCAGGTCGTGGCCGTCCAGCGTGACGGTTCCGCCAGATCGCGGATGCGTCCCCGCCAGCGCCTTCAGGAATGAGGTTTTCCCCACCCCGTTGGTGCCCATGATGCAGGTGACTTCTCCCGTTTTCGCTGTGAAATCAATGCCGTGCAGGATCTGCGATCCGCCGTAATGCAGTGTTAACCCCGAAGTGTGCAGCATCATCCCCGCCCCAGATAAACGTCGATCACGTCTTGGTTTTTCGTCACATGGTCCAGCGAGCCTTCGGCCAGCACCGCGCCTTCGTGCAGCACGGTGACGCGGCAATTCAGGCGGCGGACGAACTCCATATCGTGTTCAACCACCACCACCGCACGGGTGCGGGCGATCTCGACCAGAAGGTCGGTGGTGCGTTCACGTTCGGCCAGCGTCATGCCTGCGGCGGGTTCATCGACCAGCAGCAGGCGCGGTTCCTGTGCCAAGAGCATGGCGATTTCCAGCCATTGTTTCTGACCGTGGCTTAACTCGCCCGCCTTGCGGGGCAGGTGGTCGGCAAGGCCAACTTGCGCGGCAAGGGCCGCGATGCGGGTCTGGTCGGCGGCTTTGGCGCGCCAGGCCAGCACTGCCCAAGGGCTGCGCGCGGCCCGCAGCGCAAGGGTCAGGTTTTCAGTCACGGTCTGGTCTTCGAACACGGTGGGGCGCTGGAATTTGCGGCCAATGCCGGCGCGGGCAATCTCGGATTCGGTCAGTTTCAGCAGGGAAACCGAGCGTTCTCCGAAGGTTACGCTGCCAGCGTCCGGTTTGGTCTTGCCGGTCACGATATCCATGAAAGTGCTTTTGCCCGCGCCATTCGGGCCGATAATGGCGCGCAACTCGGCCATTCCGATCGAGAAGGTCAGGTTGTTGATCGCGCGAAAGCCGTCAAAGCTGACGGTGACGCCCGAGACTTCCAGAAGTGCTGTCATTCGGTGGCCTCCCGTTCTTGCAGCGATCCGTCATCGGGGCCAAGCGGTGCGCCCTTGCGGTCGGGGGCGCGCACATGCGCCAGCCTGTCGAACAGCCCGCCAATGCCCTTGGGTGCAAACAGGGTGACGGCGACAAAGGACAGGCCCAGCAGCACCTGCCACCAGTCGACCCAGTTCAGCGTGCCAAAGCCCAAGGGGATCGACGGCGCGCGGCCCCCCGTGAACCAGCTTGACAACAGCGACACAAAGGCCGCCCCGATCACCGCCCCGTAAAGCCGCCCGCGCCCGCCGATGGCGACCCAGACCGCCAGATAGATCGAGGCGATGGGGGCCAGTTCCGCCGGATTGATGATCCCCGCCTGCGGGTAGTAAAGCGCGCCTGCAATGGCGGAGAGGATGGCGGTCAGGGTGAACAGGAACAGCTTGTAGCTTTCCACCGAATAGCCAAGGAAGCGCACGCGGGCCTCGTCATCGCGGATGGCACGGATGACCGATCCGAACTTGCCCGCGACGATCCAAGCCAGCATGAGATATGTCAGCCCAAGGGCGGCAGCAGAGGCCCAGAAGAACCACAGCGTCACCACGTCTTGGCTTGCCGTGACGTAAGGAAGGTTTTGCAGCCCCGACAATCCGTTGTTGCCACGAAGGCCCGAGTCGTTCTGGAAAAGGTAAAGCGCCAGCGCAAGAGTCATGGCTTGGGTCAGGATCGACAGGTATACCCCCGTCACCCGGCTTCGGAACGCCAGCCAGCCAAACACCAGCGCCAGCAGACCCGGCAGTGCCACCACCAGCGCCAGTTGCAGCGGCAGGCTATGCGCCGCCCCCCAGATCAGCGGCAGGTCAGAGGCCCCCACCACGCCGAAAATCTGCGTGACGATGCCTTGGCCGATTTCCTGCGCCGTTGCGGGCAGATCGCCGTTGGCCAGCGAGGCCACCACGATTTCCTCGGTGCGGGCATACATCAGCCACATGCCGATCATATAGCCGCCAAGCGCGAAAAACGCCATGTGACCAAGGCTGAGGATGCCCGCATAGCCCCAGACCAGATCCATCGCGAGCGCGGCAAGGCAGAGGCACAGCGTCTTACCAAGCGTCTTGACGAAAGAGGTCGAGACCAGCCCCGCGCCATAGCCTTGCGAGGCGAGCGTGATGGTCAGGGTGAAAAGGGCCAGCAGGCTGAGGAAGATCAGCACGGATGGGGAGCGGGTCAGGAACGTTTTGCGCATGTGGCCCCTTTTGGCAAGGTGCGGGGCCAGCCCCCAAGTCTGTGTTTTCTTATAGAAAACACAGACCTGCCCCCGGGATATTTATGAACAGATGAAGGTGGGGTGTTCATTCTCAATCTCCGGCAGCGCGGCCGCGCAGGGCGATGATGCCGCGCGGGCGGATCTGGATGAAGAGGATGATGAAGAGGATCATGTAGGTTTGGGCGGCTAGGGTGTTCGAGGGGTTCAGGAACTCGATCACTTTCTGGAAGCCGCCGATCATCGTGGCCCCTGCCAGCGCGCCCCAGATATTGCCGACACCGCCCACCACAACCGTCATGAAGGACTGCACGATGTAATCGGTGCCAAGCTCTGATGTGACTTTGGCGAAAAGGCCGATCGCGACGCCTGCGATGCCTGCGATGCCGGACCCAAGGCCGAAGGTCAGCATGTTGATGCGGTCGGGGTTGATGCCCATGGATGCAGCCATGGTGGGGTTTTGGGTGACGGCGCGCACTTCGAGGCCAAGGCGGGTGCGTTTCATCAGCCACAGAAAGAAGGTCAGGAACAGCAGCGCCAGCACAAAGATCGCGATGCGGATATAGCTGACCTGCACCACATCATTCAGCGACAGCGCCCCGTCCAGCCATGCGGGAGAGGTCAGCGGGCGGGCCTGCGTGCCGAACACGTTTTTCAGGATTTGTTGCAGTGCTATCGAGATGCCAAAGGTGGCCAGCAGGGTTTCCAGTGGGCGTTTGTACAGGTGGCGGATCACCAGACGCTCCATTGTGACTCCTGCCGCGAAGGTGACGGCAAAGGCCAAGGGCAGGGCGATCAGGATCGACGCCGTGTAGTCGGGCACATAAAGCTGCACTACATAGCCCGTGTAGGCGCCCATGGTGATGAACTCGCCATGCGCCATGTTGATGACGCCCATGACACCAAAGGTGATCGCAAGGCCGATAGCGGCCAGAAAGTAGATCGAGGCCAGCGACATCGCGTCCAGCGCAAGGTCGGCGGCCTGCATTGCGGCAACCTTCTGGCCGATGGATTTCAGCGCGGCGGTGGCGGCGGTTGTCACCGCCGGATCGGCTTCGGTGTAGATGTCGTAAAAGCGGTGGGCGGCAAGGGCGGCGGTGGCCTCGTCATCGGTGGCAGCTTGGGGGACGGCTCCGGCGGTTTCCAGTGCGGTATAGGCGCGGTCGCGGGCGGTTTGGGTGTTCAGATCGGCCAAGGCGATGCCGCCGACCGCCCCGCCCGACAGGTTGGCGACAAGGGCCGTGCGCTGGGCTTCAAGCGTCAGGCGGGCAGGGGCAAGTTTGGCTGCGACCAGCAGGTCATAGGCTTCGGTGTCGGTCAGGTCGCGACCGGTTTTCAGGGGGCGGGCGATGTTGCTGTCCGCTGGTGGATCACCTGCCACGGCAATGCGGGTGGTGGCCAATAGCGGGTTCAGTGCGCCGCGCAGGTCAAGCCCCAGATCGGCACCAAAGCTGTTGATGGCCTTGATGCGTTCCGCTGATGAAGGGTCAAAGCGCAGGGTCAGCAGTCGCTCAAGCCGTTGCTTTTGCGCAAAAAGCGCGGGGTCTGTTTCCAAGGCGATGGAGGCGCGCAGTGGGGCCAAAGCCTCGGGCTTGGGGTCTTTGGCGATCGACTCCAGCGCCGCGCGCCGCCGCGCAGGGTCGGGATCGGAGAGGGTGAACTGCACCAGCGCCGTGGCGATCAGCCCGCGCACGCCGGCATTCGGTTTCAATTCGGTAATCTCGGATTTGGCGGCACGGCCCGCATCGGCCCCCGCCAGATCGCGCAGCGCATAGCCATCGGCATCGGGCGTCAGCAGCACGAAACCGCCATCCGATTTGCGCAGGCCCAGCCGCTTGTCGGCCCAAGCCTCCAGCACCAGCGCCGCCGCCGGATCACCGCTGGCGGCAAGCGCGTCAATCACCGGACCGATGGTCTGGCGCGAGGCTTTGGTGACCAGTTCCGCATTGGCGGTCAGGATATCGGCTGCGGTTTCGGCGCGCAGCGGAAGGGCGCAGATCAGCGTCAGAAGGCAGGCCAGCACAAGGCGCATGGGATCATCCGGAAGGCAGGGGGAGGGGCTGCAAAGCCCCTCCGGGTGGTGTCAGTAGTTCGAGGTCAACTGCACGCAGGTCTTGGTTTCGGTGTTATACATCCCGCATTTCAGGTCTTTCCAATCGGCCTCAAGCACAGCCGATTCCGGCAGGAAATCGGTCCATGCGTCGCCGGCGACAGGTTCGGTCTGGCTGATGATGTCGAACTGGCCATCGGCGCGGATCTCGCCGATCAGCACGGGCTTGGTCAGGTGGTGGTTGGCCAGCATCTCGGCCATTCCGCCCGTCAGGTTAGGGAATTTCTGCCCGATCATCGCATCGGACACAGCGTTCACCTCGGTGGTGCCTGCGGCGGTGACGGCGTTCACCCACATGTTGAAGCCGATGTAATGCGCCTCCATCGGGTCATTGGTGACGCGCTTGTCGTCCTTGATGAAGGCTTTCCACGCCGCGATGAAGGCCGCGTTTTCGGGGGTATCGGCAGACATGAAGTAGTTCCAAGCCGCCAGATGGCCGGCAAGGTTGGTGGTATCAAGGCCCGAGAGTTCCTCTTCGCCCACCGAGAAGGCCACCACCGGCAACGTATCGGCGGTCACACCGGCCGCAGCCAGTTCCTTGTAAAAGCCGATATTGGCATCGCCGTTGATGGTCGAGATCACGCCCACCTTCTTGCCGTCCGCACCCAAGGCCACCACATCGCCCACAATCTTCGACCAGTCGGAATGGCCGAAGGGGGTGTAGTTCACAAAGATATCCTCTTTCGGGATGCCCTTGGAGATCAGGTAAGCCTCAAGAATGTTGTTGGTGGTGCGCGGGTAGACGTAGTCGGTGCCAAGCAGGGCAAACTTGGTCACGCCCAATTCGTTCAGATAGTAATCCACCGCCGGAATTGCCTGCTGGTTCGGGGCGGCACCGGTGTAGAACACGTTTTTCGACGATTCCTCGCCCTCATACTGCACGGGGTAGAACAGCAGGCCGTTCAGCTCCTCAATCACCGGCAGCACGGATTTGCGCGACACCGAGGTCCAGCAGCCGAACATCACATCGACCTTCGACACCGTCAGCAATTCGCGCGCCTTTTCCGCAAACAGCGGCCAGTCCGAGGCAGGGTCCACCACGACCGCCTCAAGTTGTTTGCCCAAAAGGCCGCCCTTGGCGTTTTGCGCCTCGATCAGCATCAGCATGGTGTCTTTCAGCGTGGTTTCCGAAATCGCCATCGTGCCCGACAGCGAATGAAGCACGCCGATCTTGATGGTTTCTGCTTGGGCAAGGGCGAATTTCGGCGTGGCCATTGCAGCAATGCCCGATGCCAAAAGCGCGCGTCTGGTCAGTTTCATGGTCTATCCCCTGTTGGGCCGCCCATGGCTCTTCCATTCTGGGGAAGAACGCGCATATTTAACGGGCAGCGTTTCGTTGCACCCCGTGCGGTGGGAATGGCCGTCCAAACCTGTTTCCGCCGCACATCAATTCAGTCCCCGATCATCTGGGTGGGGTCAGAAGACCCAATGCCGACGCTTGCGACAACAAAAGCGGCGCTTCAACGGCGGGTCAGGGCGGGACAGAACGGGATTTGCCCAGATATTGGGCGGTTGTTTATGCTGCGGTGCAGAAAATGGGCCGCGGCAACACGGCAAGGGTGATTCCCCGTGCTTGAAGCGCCGCCCGCTTTGGTGCAATAGCAGGCAAAACAGCGCCATGAATGAGGGCAGCAAGATGGATTACAGCAAATCGGGTGGGGCCAAGTCTGGCAAGAACACACCGCGCCACAGCGAACACAACGCCAAAGGCTCTGACAAGAACCCCTATTTCGGCAAGGACGCCAAAGCAGACCTGCTGGCCCGCATGAAGGCGGCCGCCGAAGCCAAGAAGAAAGACTAGGCCATCCGCCGCGCCGCAAGATGCGCGAAAAGGGCGGCGGCACTGCCTGCCGCCGCGATCAGCCCCATGCCCAGCAGCCCAAGCGCGTCGGGCAGGTGGTCAAACACCAGCCAGCCCAAAACACCCGCCCAAGCCAGATGCAGATAGTTCACCGGAGCCAATGCCGAGGCGGGGGCATGGCGATAGGCGGCGGTGAACAGGAAATGCCCCACCAGCGCCAGCGCGCCCATCGCCGCGAACATCGCTGCATCCAGCATCGTGGGGGCAGGGCCGTGCCAGGACCACGGCAGCGTCGCCCCGAATACTAGGGTTCCGACCAATGCGGTCCAGAACATCAGGGCAGGGGTCCGCTCGGAATGGGCCAGAACGCGCGACAGGGTGTTGTAGGCCACGGTTGATGCTGCACAAAGTGCGGCAAAGGTGACGCCCCACGGATCAAGCCCGCTGCCGGGCCGTGCGATCAGCAAAACCCCGACAAAGCCCACCCCGGCCGCAATCCAACCCGCCACCCCTATCTTTTCACCCAAGACCGGCCCCGCCAGAAGCATCACACCGAAAGGTGCCAGAAAGACGATCGCTGTCGTCTCGGCAACTGGCATCCGCTGCAATGCCAGTCCTGCAAAAAGCGACGCCGATGACAGGCTGGCCGCGCGCGCCAGCACCCAACGCGTGCGGCGGGTGGTGATCAGGCCGCGACCCTCGCGCGGGCCAAAAATTGCCACCAGCAGCACCAGATTGCCGATATAGCGCAAGGCTACCACCAAAGGCACGTTATAGGCCGTGGCCAGATGCTTGGTCATGCTGTCCATGCAAGCAAAGACCAGCACCGCCAAAGCGATGAAACCGGCCCCCCGCAGCACGTTCAATGGGGCAAGATGTGAGGTCATGGCGCTCTTTCTTGGATTTGACTGCATATGTAGCCGGAATTGCACCGCAGGATAAGCTGAATAGCGTCCGGCCTGTCGGTCAGGCCACTTGGCGGGGCGCGGCTTTTGATCTGGCCGAGGGCAATGGACCGAGCGCTATTCCGTCATGCCATTAGTATTTCTAATGCCAAAGACCAGAACAATCTCGTTTGCGGTAATGCTTGGTCTGGGGCTAGGTGGGGACAACGGGGCGTCGCGCCCCACGTCCAGACGGGGCTTTGAATGTAGTCCGGGGCGAGACACCGCAAGAGGGGGGCTGGAATATGACATTCCGTTACAAGCTGGAAGGTATCTATACGCCGGTCATCACACCGTTCCACGCCGACCTCAGCGTCGATTTCGATGCCTTGGCCGAACTGGTGGATCATCTGGCCACAGCAGGCGTGCATGGCCTTATTTCGGGCGGCTCGACCGGCGAAAACTATGCCGAGACAGTGGACGAGCGGCTGGAAATCGCCCGCTTTGTCGTCGATCAGGCCAAAGGCAAGTTGCCGGTTTTTGTTGGCACAGGCGCGATGCGGACGCCGGATTCGATTGCGCTGGCCCAAGGGGCCAAGGCGATGGGTGCGGCGGGTATCTTGCTGGGAACCCCGCCCTATTCGGTGCCGACAGAACGCGAAAACGCGCTGAACGCTCTGGCCATCGACCGCGCCGCCGATCTGCCGATCATCCTTTACAACTATCCCGGCCGGATGAGCGTTGAGATGGGGCGCGAGTTTCTGGACCGCGTGGGGCGGTCCAAGAACGTGATCGGGATCAAGGAAAGCTCGGGTGATATCAATCGCGTCCACCTTCTTGCGCGCGATTATCCGCATATCCAGATGTCCTGCGGCATGGATGATCAGGCATTGGAGTTCTTTGCCTGGGGCGCGCAAAGCTGGATCTGCGCCGGATCGAACTTCCTGCCTGCGGAACATATCTATCTCTATGAGACCTGTGTTCTGCAGGGCGATTTCGCCAAAGGTCGCCGGATCATGTCGGCCATGCTGCCCTTGATGCGGGTGCTGGAACAGGGCGGCAAGTTCATCCAGTGCATCAAGCACGGGCTTGAGGCGACTGGCCTGAAAGCAGGGCCGCTGCGCCCGCCGCTGAAGGGGCTGAACAAGGACGAAAAGCGCGAGCTGGAGCAGGTGATCCGCACGCTGAAAACCACGATTGCCGCGATCCGCGAAGGGAACTGAGCCATGACCGATCTTTTGACGCATGAAGAATATCGCGCCATCGCTGCCAGCCTTGAGATGCCGCAGAACGCATGGATCGACGGGGGCTATCGGCCTGCGATTTCGGGTGCCACGTTTGAAACCGTGAACCCCGCGACGGGGACGGTGCTGGGTGTCGTCGCGGCCTGCGATGCGGCGGATGTCGATCTGGCTGTGGCAAAGGCGCGCGAGGCCTTCGAGGATGGCCGCTGGTTGCGGCTGCATCCCGGTGCGCGCAAGGATGTGCTGGTGCGGCTGGCCAAGCTTATCACCCGCAATGCCCGCGAACTGGCCGTGCTGGAAAGCCTTGATAGCGGCAAGACCATCTATGATTGCGAAACTGTCGATGTGCCGGAAACCGCGCATGTCATCAAATGGCATGGCGAGTTGATCGACAAGATTTACGATCAGGTCGCACCGGCTTCGAACGATCACATCGCCATGGTGGTGCGCGAGGCGGTGGGCGTGGTGGGGCTTGTGCTGCCGTGGAACTTCCCGCTGCTGATGTTGGCCTGGAAAATTGGCCCTGCATTGGCGGCGGGCTGTTCGGTGGTGGTGAAACCGGCGGCTGAAACCAGCCTGACCGCGTTGCGCTTGGCCGAACTTGCCGCCGAGGCGGGACTGCCGCGCGGCGTGTTGAACGTGGTGACGGGCGGCGGCGCGGTTGGCGAAGCCGTGGGTCGGCATCCCGATGTGGATATGGTATCCTTTACCGGATCGACCGTGACGGGGCGGCGGTTCCTGCACTATTCCGCCGACAGCAACCTGAAAGAGGTCGTGCTGGAACTGGGCGGCAAGAACCCTTGTATCGTGCTGGACGATGCCGAGGATCTGGATGCAGTGGCGGCCCATGTCGTGAACGGCGCGTTCTGGAACATGGGGCAGAACTGTTCGGCGGCCTCGCGCCTGATCGTGCAGGCTGGCGTCAAGGACCGGCTGCTGGAGAAGGTCAAGGCACATGCCCGCGAATGGGTGGTGGGCGATCCCTTGAACCCCGAAGTGCGGGTGGGCGCGCTGGTCTCAAAGGCGCATTTTGCCAAGGTCAGCGGCTATCTGAAGGCTGCCAAGGGCGAAAAGCTGGTGATGGGCGGCGCAATCGTGGCCGATGGCTTTATCGAGCCAACCATCGTCGAGGTGGCCGACAAGGCGTCGCCCTTGGTCTGCGAGGAAATCTTCGGGCCGATCCTGACGGTGATCTCGGTGGGCAGCTTTGAGGAGGCAATCGCGGTGGCCAATGCCACCGACTATGGCCTTGCCGCCAGCATATTCACCGCGAATGGCAAGCGGGCGCTGCGTGGCGCGCGGATGCTGCGGGCGGGGACGGTGACGGTGAACAGCTTTGGCGAGGGCGACATCTCGACCCCCTTCGGCGGCTATAAACAGTCGGGCTTTGGCGGGCGGGACAATTCCATCCAGGCCCATGACCAATATACCCAGTTGAAAACTATCTGGCTGGACCTGACCGACACCAGCGACACCGCAATCGACTGAGGCGATCATGTCCGCGCGCACCGTTCACCGCTTGCCTGTCCACACTGGCCATGCCGGCTGGGACGCGATCCTGCCCCCCGCGCCGCCGCGTGCGGTGCTGCGGGGGGATCAGTCCTGTGATGTCGCCATCATCGGCGCGGGCTTTGCCGGACTTTCGGCCGCCCGCAAGCTGCGCCAGATTGCCCCCGACGCAAAGGTGATCGTGCTGGATGCTGGCCGCGTGGCCGAAGGCGGGGCTGGGCGAAATTCGGGCTTCATGATCGATCTGCCGCATGAATTGACCAGCTCCGACTATGCCGGGGCAGGTGAGGCGCGCGACAAGGTGCTGACACGCCTGAACCGCTTTGCCATTGATTGGGCGGCGGCGGCGGTGCAGGATTATGCCATCCCCAAGGGGTATTTTCAGCGGGCAGGCAAGATCAACGCGGCAGCCTCCGATGTGGGGATGCGCGCTAACTCCAGCTATGCAGCACATCTGGCCGCTCTGGGCGAACCGCATGAAATGCTGGACGCAAAGGCGATGCGCGAGATCACCGGCAGCGCCTATTACAAGGGCGGGCTGTTCACCCCCGGCACCGCGATGTTGCAGCCCGCAGGCTATATTCGCGGGCTTGCCGACGGGCTGGACCGCGACGGTGTGACGATCCTTGAACGCAGCCCCGTCCTGCGGTTTGAAGCGGTTGCGGCGGGCTGGCGCTTGCAGGGTCAGGACGGGTCCGTCACGGCGGCCAAGGTGATTTTGGCCAACAACGGCCATCTGGAAAGCTTTGGCTTCAAGCAGGGGCGGCTGATGCATATCATGCTGAACGCCTGCATGACCGAAGAAATTCCCGCCGATGCTCTGCGGGCCTTGGGCGGGCATGACACATGGGGCGCTACGCCCGCCGATCCGATGGGGGCGACCGTGCGGCGGATTTCCACCGCGCAGGGTGGCAACCGCATCGTGATCCGGCAGGGCGGCTATTACCGCCCCGATATGCAGACCAGCGCCGCCGATCTGGCGCGGGTGACGCGCAAGATGCGCGAAAAGTTCGAGGCCCGCTTTCCGGCTCTGACGGGAGTGCGGTTCGAATATGCGTGGTCGGGCCATCTTTGCCTGTCGAAAAACGCCGTCTCTGTGATGCGCGCGCTGGAGCCGGGGCTGTTTTCGGCCTGTGTGCAGAACGGGCTTGGCACCGCGCGCGGCACGCTGACCGGAATTGCGGCTGCGGAATTGGCCTGCGGGCAGACCAGCCAGATCACCGATTTCTTTCTGGCCGAGGCGGAACCGGCGCGCTTGCCGCCGCATCCCTTCGACTCTGTCGGTGCAAACCTGTATCTTCGCTGGAAGGAATGGCAGGCGCGGCAGGAATAGCGCGGCCCAAGGAGTCCGGATGCGCCCAGTTCGCCGCAGACATCTTCCCTCGCTTGGCGCGCTGGCCACATTCGAGGTGGCCGCCAAGCATCTGTCCTTCACCCTTGCCGCGCGCGAGTTGAACATCACCCAAGGCGCGGTCAGCCAGCAAATCCGGCTGCTGGAAAAAGCCCTTGAGGTCGAGCTGTTCACGCGCAAGCACAACGCGCTGGACCTGACACGGGCGGGGGCCGATCTTTTCGCTGCGGTGGGGGCGGGGTTGGATACGATCAGCGCGGGCGTGGGGCTGTTGCACCCCGATACCGCGCCGCAGACGGTGACGATTTCGGCCACGGATGCAATGGCCGCCTATTGGCTGAAGCCGCTGATCGACAGCTTTCGTGCGGCGCATCCTGCGGTGGGCTTTGTGGTTCTGGCCTCGGACGAGGACGACACGCTGCGGAATTACTCCGGCGTCGATCTTTCCCTGCTATGCGGTAACGAGCGCTGCGAGGTCGGCGAGGTGCTGCATTACCTGTTTCCCGAGGTGGCGCAGCCGGTCGGTAGCCCCGCCTATCTGGCCGATCACGGCCCGTTTCCCGATGCCGACAGTCTGAACCGCGCCAATCTTCTGCATCTGCACGAACGGCATTGGAGCGCGAATGCCATCGGCTGGCAACCCTTGGGTTGGGAGGAATGGTTCCGCGCCCAAGGCAGCCGTTGGGCGAAAGATACATCAAGCCTGACAACCAACAAGGTTGCGCTGCTGATCGAGGCGGCCATTGCAGGCGAAGGCGTGATGCTGGGCTGGCATCACATGATCCGCGCGCATCTGGCCGATGGACGCCTGATTTATGCCCATCCTGCCACGCTTTCTGCTGGCCGTGGCAATTTTCTGAAATGCCAGACCGCAGCACTGGAACGCCCTGCCGTCGCGCGCTTTGTCGAACACCTGCTTGCGTCGCTGGGCAGCTAGGCGGTTTGCGATCAGGCAGCAGCGCCCGGCATGGCAAGCGGCACCCCGCGCGCGTAATTCTCTTTCATGAAGTCGATGAAATTGTCGCGGAATTGGCGGGTGTGGGCATGGGCCAGTACATCGGCGCGGGCCACATCGCGGGCGCGGATCGCCTCCAGCATCTCGGCATGCTCGTCGGTCAGAAGATAGCCATCATGGGTGCGCTCCAGATAGGCGAAATGCAGGTGCAGCATGCGGCGGCCCTGATCCAGAAGACGCTCGTAAAACGAGGCGAGATAAGGATTTTTTCCGGCTTGCGCGATGGCCATGTGGAATTGCTTGTTGGCTTCCGACATCACCAGATGCTTGCCTGATTTCACCGCCGCCTCGAAGTCCTTTTGCCGCTTGGCAATCGCCTTCAGATCGGCGTCTGATCGCAGTTCCGCCGCCAGCCGCGTGTTCATGCGCTGCGCGATATCCAGCGCCTCGACATATTTGGGAAAGCTGGTGATATCGATCGGGGCCACGATGGTGGACCGGTTGGCCAGCATCACCACCAACTCTTCACCCGCAAGCCGGATCAAAGCCTCGCGGATCGGCGAGCGCGACATGCCAAAGCGTTCGGCAAGCGTGGTTTCGTCCAGCAACTGCCCCGGCTGCAACTCCAGCGACAGGATTTCGTCGCGGATGGTTTCATAGGCCAGCTTTGACCCGCTGCCGCGCACACGTTTGATCTCGTGATCCTCTTCCATTTCGCGCAGCCCCTGAAAATCCGGTTTCAGGTTAGTTGCTTGCGCCCTTCATGTCGACACAGATTATTTTTCATTTGACGTGCAACCGTGCCGCCTGCATGAATAGACCTGTCGACACTGTGGCGACAAGTGAATCTCTGGGCCATTGGCAAAATGTGCAGGTTGCCCCCCGACCGCCTTCCCGCTGACCCGCGCCGTGACCTTTGCGGAACGGCGGATGCAATAACGTGCCGTCTGACGGCCTGATCTTAAAGGAAACCGAATGCTGAAACTTCAAGGCGTTATGCCCGCGCTTGTCACCCCGTTTGATGCCGCTGGCGCTATCGACTTTGTGGCCTTCAAGACCCATTTGACCAATCTGCGCGCGGCGGGCGTTTCGGGTTGGGTGCCATGCGGATCATCGGGCGAATACAACCTGATGACCGATGCCGAGCGCGATGCTGTGCTGCACTTCGTCAAGGATTTTGCCAAGCCGGGGGAAACCCTGATCGCTGGCACCAATGCCCCCCATACCGCAGGTGTGATCGCCAATACCAAACGCGCCAAAGCCATGGGCTATGACACCGTGCTGTTGGCCGTGCCATTCTACACCAAACCGACGCAGGCCGAAATCATCCACCATTTCAACGCGGTGCTGGATGCGGTTGATGTGAATATCGTGCTTTACTCCTATCCCAGCAAGGACGGGGTGGAAATCGAGTGGGAGGCGCTGGACGCGCTGGCCGACCATCCGCGCATCATCGGAATCAAGGAAAGCTCGGGCAGTCTGCAACGCGCGATCGGCATTGCCACGCGCTATGAGGGACGGATTCAACTGGTGTCCGGCTCGGATGATATTGCGCTGGATTTAATGTTCTGGGGCGCGGATTCGTGGATTTGCGGGCCTGCCAACTGCATGGCAACGGCGGTTTGCGATCTGGACCGCACCTTCCGCGCTGGCGATCTGGTGAAAGCCAAGGCGCAGATGGCCACGCTTTACACCGCGATGAACATTCTGGAATCCGGAAATTTCGTGCAAAAGCTGAAATTCGGCTGTGAATTGCAAGGCACGCCGGTGGGCGAATGCCGGATGCCGCTTGGCCCGCTGACCGCTGACGAAAAAGCTGCCTTCACGCAGGCGATGCAGCCGATCATCAACTGGAAATAAGCCCGGACGGGCGGCTTTCCGGGCCGCCCGACCGTTGACGGGGGGAAATACCATGACCACGGTTGTCGTCGGCGCGGGCATTATCGGCACCGCCATTGCCCATGACCTGCAAAAGCGGGGGCGCGCGGTCGTGCTGATTGACAGGGATGCGCCGGGGCGGGGGGCATCTTTCGGCAATATGGCCTCGATAGCCGTGACCGAATTCATGCCCGCCTCGCGGCCTTCGATCTGGCGGCAAATCCCCGGCTGGATGCTGGACCCAGAAGGCCCGGTGCGGGTGCGCCCGTCCTATATGCCGCAGTTGCTGCCGTGGTTCTTGCGCTTTGTCGCGGCCTCGCGCCCGTCGAAACTGCGCGCGCTTGAGGCGCAGGGGGCGGCGCTCTGCGCCCGTGCGCTGGACGATACGCTGGCCTTGCTGGCGGAAACCGGACTGTCCGACCAGATCAGCGACGAAGGATGTTTGTCGCTTTATACCGATCAGGCCGAATTCAAGGCGGACCGCGCGCATATTGAAATCCTTGAGCGCTTCGGTTTCCCGCATGAGGTGCTGACAGCTTCGGCGTTGCGCGCGCTGGAACCGGAACTGTCCGACAAGATCGGCATGGCGGTGCGCTTTCCGCAAAACCGGTCCATGCGCGATCCGTATCGTCTGGTGCTGGCCTTGGCTGAAAGGTTTACCGCCGCAGGCGGGCGGATCGAGCGTGGCGATGTCGTGGGCTTTGCGCGCGGCGAAGCCATCCGCGAGGTTCGTCTGGCCGACGGTCGCCGTATTCCGGCGGATGAGGTGGTGATCTGCGCGGGTGCGTTTTCGGCCAAGCTGGCCAAGATGCTGGACGAGCCGATCCCGCTGGAAACCGAGCGCGGCTATCACACCCAGATCATGGCCTCGGGGGTGACGATGAAACATTCGATCATCTGGCCTGCGCGGGCCTTCATGGTGACGCCGACCGCTGGCGGTATCCGTGTGGGTGGCACGGTGGAAATGGCGGGGCTTGAGGCCACGCCGGATTATCGCCGCGCCAAGGTGACGGTGCGGCGGGCGCAAGAGGCCTTGCCGAACCTGCGCTGCGAAGATTTCACCGAATGGATGGGCCACCGTCCGGCGCTGCCCGATACGGTGCCGATCCTGTCGGCCTCGGCCAAGACCAGGGGGGTGTTCTATGCCACTGGCCACGGCCATCTTGGCCTGACCTATGCCGCCACCACCGCGCGGCTGATGGGGGATCTGATCAGCGGCAAGACGCCGCCCGTCGATCTGCACGCTTACCGCATCAACCGCTTCTGAGGCTTCCCATGCAAACCGGACTGCACACCATCGGCACCTGCGTCGCCGCCGCGACCAAAGCGGTGATTCCCCATATTCGTGCAGGGATCATCTGGATCAATCGCAGCCAGCCTATGTTCACCGAAGCGCCTTGGGGGTGGTATATCAAATGAAGTTCGAAAAGTCGCTGGACCTGCTGCTGGTGCATTGTCAGGGAGAGATCGGCAAGGTTCTGGTTGGCGGCGCGCCGGAGATTCCGGGGGCGACCATCCTTGAAAAGATGAACCACATCAATCAGGTGGACGACAGCCTGCGCCGCTTTGTCACTTTCGAGCCGCGCGCGCATGTGGCGCAGACGGTGAACCTGCTGTTGCCGCCCTGCCGCCCCGATGCCGATGCTGCCTTTATCGTGCTGCAAGCCGACAAAGCCCACCCGATGAGCGGTTCGAACTGCATTTGCGTGGTGACGGCCTTGCTTGAAACCGGACGGGTCAAGATGGTGGAGCCCGAAACCACGCTGCGGCTGGATACGGCGGCGGGTCTGATCGTGGCGCGTGCGGTCTGCGAAAACGGGCGCTGCCTGTCGGTCAGCCTTGATAACGTTCCGGCCTTTGCCGTCAGCCTTGATACCCCCGTCATGACCTCCGCCTTTGGCACCATTCGCGCCGATATCGCCTTTGGGGGCGTCTTCTATGCGCTGGTCGATGTGGGCCAGATCGGCCTGACCATCGCGCCCGAAAACGCCCGCGCGCTGGCCGAGGCAGGGATTGCCATCAAGGCCGACCTCAAGGGGCAGATTACCATCGCACATCCCTACATCGCCGGATTGGACGAGGTGGCCTATGTCATGTTCCGCGACCATGAGGCCGATGGCACCATTCGCACCTGCACCACGCTGAAACCGGGGCGGGTGGATCGCTCGCCCTGCGGCACGGGGTCTTCGGCCAATCTGGCCACGCTTTATGCGCGCGGTCAGGTCAAGGTCGGCGATATCCGCACCTCGAAAAGCACCATCGGCGGCACGTTCACGGCGCAGGCGATCGGGGAAACCACGGTTGGCGCTTACCCCGCCGTGCTGCCGCGCATCACTGGCAAGGCGTGGATCTATGGGCGCGAGGAATTGCGCCTGTCGCCCGATGATCCCTTTGCCACGGGCTTCGCGCTGTCGGACACATGGGGTCCGCAGGTGGGAGAGCTGTGATGTTGCAAGGGCAGAATATCCTTGTCACGGGCGCGACCGGGGCCATCGGTCAGGCGATCTGCCGCGCCTTGGTGGCAGATGGCGCGCGCGTGGTGATCCATTACAGCCGCAACCGGGATGCCGCCACAGCGCTTTTGGCCGAACTGGGCGGGCAGGGCGCCTGCCTTGGTGCCGATCTGGCCCATCCTGAAGCCGCCTCTGCCCTCTGGGCGCAGGCCGAGGCCCTTGGGCCGCTGACGGGTCTTGTCAACAATGCGGGCATCCGGTCCGAGGTGGCGGTGGATGCGCCACTCGATCAATGGCAGGCGGTGTGGGAGCGCGAAATGCGGGTGAACTTCCTTGCCGCCGTGGATCTGTCGCGCGCGGCGATCCTGCACTTTCGCCAGCACGGCGGCGGGCGTATCGTGAGCATGGCCAGCCGTGCCGGCCAGCGCGGCTATGCCTCGAATGCGATGGCCTATGGCGCGTCCAAGGCTGCGCTGATCAACCTGACCAAATCCATCGCACAAAGCCACGGGGCCGAAGGCATCACCGCCGTGGCACTTGCCCCCGGCTGGGTGCAAACCGAAATGGCCGAGGCTTTCATCGCCCAGCACGGGGCGGCGGCGGCGCTGACGGGCATTCCAGTGGGGGTCATGGCCCAGCCCGCCGAAATCGGAGAATTGGTCGCTTTCACATTCCGCCCCAGCCAGACCTCGCTGAATGGCGCGGTGCTGGATGTGAACGGCGGCAGCTATTTGCGGTAGGAGAATACCCATGCGCTTCAAGGACAAGACGGTCATCGTGACGGGGGCGGCGGGCGGCATCGGCGTGGCGATTTGCCAACGTTTCGCGGCGGAAGGCGCGCAGGTTGTGGTCACGGATGTGAACGCCGAAGGGGCCGAAGCCACGGCTGCCGCCCTTCGCGCGACAGGGGGCCGCGCCCGTGCCTATGCCAGCGACATCGCCACCGCCGAGGGCTGTCACGCTATCATCGCCGATGTCATGGCCCATGAGGGCCGCATCGATGTGCTGTGCAACAACGCAGGCATAAACCGCCGCGGCCCGCTGCTGTCGCTGACGCCCGAGGATTGGCGGCTTTCCTTTGCCGTCAACATCGATGCGATGTTCCATCTGTGTCAGGCCGCCTTGCCGCATATGATCGAGCAGGGCGGGGCGGCGATTGTCAACACCGCCTCGCAGTGGGGTCTTTATCCGGCCCCCAACCACATCGCCTATAACGTGACCAAAGCCGCCGTCGCCAGCTTTACCCAGAACCTTGCCCGCGATTACGCCCCGCAGAAAATCCGCGTGAACGCCGTCTGCCCCGGCGAGGTGCATACACCCATGCTTGAGGCGGGGGTGAAACGGTCGGGCCGCAGCATCGCCGATCTGGACAAGCTGGTTCCCTTTGGCCGCATCGGCAAACCCGAGGAGATTGCGGCGCTGATCGCGTTTTTGGCCTCGGACGAGGCGGCCTATATGTGCGGCTCTTTGGTCGAGATCACCGGCGCGCAGGCAGTCGCCTGACCCTGCCACCATCGCAGCAATTTGCGCGCGATGGTTCGGATGCGACATTCCTGTCGGACCGCAACAAGGCCGTGCGGGCGTTTGATCCTATCGCAAGGACGATCAATGCCCGCCGTCCAAGCCATTCTGGACACAAAAGGTTGCCCGCTATGACAAGACTTGGCTTTATCGGAACAGGCTCTATCACTGCCGCTATGGTGCGGGGGCTGAAGGCCTCGCCGTTGCAGTCCTGGCCTATCCTTCTGACGCCGCGCAATGCAGAGTTGGCCGCCGAACTGGCCTCAGACCTGCCGGGGGTGACGGTTGCGGCGGACAATCAGGCTGTCGTGGACAGCTCCGATATGGTTTTTCTGGCGGTCCGCCCGCAGATCGCCGAATCCGTGCTGCGCCCGTTGCACTTTCGCGCCGGACAAAACGTGGTCAGCCTGATTGCAGGCCTGTCCTGCGACACCGTCTCCGACTGGACTGGGGCGCCCCATGTAACCCGCGCGATCCCGCTGCCTTTCGTGCAAAACGGCTCGGATGTGACGCCGATTCACCCGCCGCAAGCGGATGTGGCGCAAGTTTTTGACGCTTTGGGCAAGGCGCTGTCGGTTCAGGATGCCAAGGCCTTTGACATCTATTCGTCAGCCAGCGCGCTGATGGCGACCTATTTCAGTCTGGTCGAAACCGCCTCGGATTGGATGGTGGCAAAGGGTCTGAACACCGAGGATTCGCGGAGCTATCTGGGCGCCCTGTTCGGCAATCTTGGCGATGTGCTGCGCGATGATCCACGCTCGCTTGACGACCTGCGTGTTGCCCATTCCACGGTGGGCGGCCTGAATGAACAGGTGTTTCACCAATTCACCGCTGCCGGAGGGGCAACCGCGCTGACCGATGCGCTGACCTCGGTGTACCACCGCGTTGCAGGCATCAAGGCATAAATCCGCCCGAAAAGCGCGGTTTCACCATCTCCTGAACCGGATCGGGTAGGATAGACCTGTCTGCATTTCACCGCAGACCTACCGACGTTACCAAGATCGTCATGCCGATCCCCGGTTCGTCTTGGAAAAAGGCAACTGACGGTCTTCATAAGCCCCAAGCGGGGGATCGGGCTGTCTCAACGGGGTGCCTGTGGCGCTATAGCAAAGGCGGGATATGTGGCGTTTTTGTGCGGTCCAATATGTCTGACGGGGCGCATCGCCTGTCTTGTAGGGGTAGAGGGTTCGATTTTCCCTCCGAGCGCAATGCTGGAAGTATCAACCCGCCGCTGCACTTGTGGGCATTTCTGCAAGTTGCCAAAACCGCCTTAGCTATGTCCGTCAAGCAATAACCATTTAGCGAACGTGGCAACCGTCCCCTTCACGACCGCAGAATGGCTTCCCGCCCTTCGCATGACCCCACGGGGCTACTTTCAGCAGGCATTCTGCCATTACTAAAATCTATGCAGGATACTTCCCAGCCTTACGGATTCTCATACAAATTCAGCAATTTACAAGGTAATGTGGCAGCCCGTAGGGGAGTCGAACCCCTCTTACCTGGTTGAAAACCAGGTGTCCTAACCGATAGACGAACGGGCCACGCTGTCGGTGAGGCGCTGTCTAATGGGGGCTTGGCTGACTCGCAAGAGGGAAAATGCACATCGGATCAAGAACTCAGGCGCGGGCGGCGTCTTCAAGGCGGAACTGCACTTTGGTGCGCCCGCCCCATGTGTTCAGCTCCAGCCGGCCTGCCAGATGAAAGTGCTGGTGGCCTGCATTTTCCAAGGCAGGGCCAAGCGGGCCGTCGAAGGCACCAAAAGCAATGCCTTCGATCCGCGCGCCCATGCCGTCGCCGAACGAGAATTTCAGATGGGATTCGCCAAGGCGGCGGGTGGTAAGGGCCATATCGGCGAAGGCAAAACGCGGGGCAGGGGCCGAGGCACCGAAGGGGCCAGCGGCCTCGATTTGTTCCAGAAATGAAGGGGTTGCGGCCGTCGGGGCCAGCAGGCTGTCGATCCGCAGCGATTGCGGGCCGCCCGCACCTGCGCCCTGTTTGGCCAGCAATTCGCCCAGTCGCGCCATGGCCTGTTCCAGCTGATCGCGGGCCACGGTCAGGCCAGCGGCCATCTTGTGACCGCCACCTTTCAGCAGCAGCCCTTCTGCGGCGACGCGATGTACGGCAGCGCCCAGATCGACACCGGCGACGGAACGGGCGGAGCCTTTGCCCTCGGCCCCATCCAGTCCGATCACCACGGCGGGGCGGTTGGTGGCCTCTTTCAGACGGGCGGCGACAATGCCGACCACGCCCGGATGCCAGCCTTCGCCCGCTGCCCAGACCAAGGGGCCATCGAGGCCCCGCATTTCAGCCTGCGCCATCGCCTCTTCGCGCACGCGGGCTTCGATCTCGCGGCGCTCAGAGTTCAACTGGTCCAGCCGTTGGGCCAAGGCGGCGGCCTCGGTCGGGTTGTCTGTCGCCAGCAGGCGCGCGCCAAGGTCGGCTTGGCCGATCCGCCCGCCTGCGTTCACGCGCGGCCCCAGCAGGAAGCCAAGCGCGTAAGGGGTGGGGGTGGTGTCCATCCGCGCAATGTCGGCCAGCGCGCGCAGGCCTACCCGTTCGCGCCGCGCCATCACCTTCAGCCCTTGCCGAACCAAGGCACGGTTGACGCCGATCAGGGGGGCTACATCGGCCACCGTCGCCAGCGCCACCAGATCCAGAAGCGTCATAAGATCAGGGCCTTGCACGCCATCGGCGCGCAACTGCCGGTTCGCCTCGACCAGCATCAGGAACACCACCGAGGCCGCGCAAAGATGGCCCAGATCGCCTTCTTCGTCCTGCCGGTTCGGGTTGACCACGGCATAGGCGGGTGGCAGGGTTTCGCCGCCCAAGTGGTGATCCAGCACCACCACATCGCATTTTGCCGCCGCAATCGGATCATGGCTCAGGGTGCCGCAATCGACACAAAGGATCAGCTCATGCGCGGCGCCAAGTTCCGCCATGGCGGGGACGTTGGGGCCGTAACCCTCATCAATCCGGTCGGGGATATAGAGGGTGGCTTGCGCGCCCATGCTTCGCAGCCAGACGATCAGAAGGGCTGCGGAAGACCCGCCATCCACGTCATAATCGGCAAAGATTGCAATGCGTTGGCGGGTTTTTAGCGCGTGCAGAAAACGGGCGGCTGCGGTCCCCATATCCTTCAGCCGCAGCGGATCGGGCAGCAGGTCGCGCAGTTGCGGGGCCAGAAATCCGGCGGCATCCTGTGGGGTGACTCCGCGCGCCACCAGCGTGGCACAAAGCGCCAGCGGCAGGCGGGTGGTCTGGGCCATCGCCTCGGCAAGCCGTTCCGAGTCGTCACTGGGTCCGACCCAGCGGCGGCCTGTCAGCGAGGCTTCGACGTTCAGAAAGGCGCGTTGTGTCATGGCACGGGTGTGCCTTAGCCAAGGCCACGGGGCAAGCCCCTTTCAGGGCCGCCGCGCCTAAGCCCTTATTTCAAGGGGCTTTTATAGGTCATCCGCCGCACCGATCCGGTTTTCGACCGCATCAGGATGGTTTCGGTGGTGACCCAGCCCGGTTCGATCTTGATGCCCGACAGGATGGAGCCAGAGGTGACGCCGGTGGCGGCGAAGATCACGTCGGCAGTGACCATCTCGTCGCGGGTATAGACGCGGTTCAGGTCGGTGATGCCGGCCTTCAGGGCGCGACCGCGTTCGTCGTCATTGCGGAACAACAGCTTGCCATACATCTGCCCGCCCATGCATTTCAGGGCCGAGGCCGCCAGCACGCCTTCGGGCGCGCCACCGGAGCCCATATACATGTCGATTCCGGTAATTTCGCTTTCGGCGCAATGGATTACGCCCGCCACATCGCCATCGGTGATCAGGCGGATCGCGGCTCCGGTAGAGCGGACTTCGGCGATCAAAGCCTCATGCCGGGGGCGTTCAAGGATACAGACGGAGATCTGGTCGGCGGGGACGCCTTTGGCGCGGGCCAAGGCGCGAACCCGCTCGGCGGGGGGCATGTCTAGGGTGACGGTATCGACGGCATAGCCGGGACCGATGGCCAGCTTTTCCATATAAACATCAGGGGCATGCAGCAAAGTGCCGCGCGGGGCCATGGCGATCACGGTCAGGGCGTTGGGCATGTCCTTGGCGGTCAGCGTGGTTCCTTCCAGCGGGTCAAGCGCGATGTCCACCGCAGGGCCTTTGCCGGTGCCGACCTCTTCGCCGATGAACAGCATCGGGGCTTCGTCCCGCTCGCCTTCGCCAATCACCACGACGCCGGAAATATCCAGCAAATTCAATTGGTCACGCATGGCATTGACCGCGGCCTGATCCGCCGCTTTCTCATCTCCGCGCCCGATCAGCTTGGCCGAGGCCAGCGCCGCCGCTTCGGAAACACGGGCTAGGCCCAAGGACAGAAGGCGGTCTTGGAATTCGGTGGCGTCGGCCATGAAGGGCGTCCTTTGAATGGGATTTGCCCTTCCTGTAGCGGCGCGGGGGCAGTGCGGCAAGGATGGTGGCGCTAACATCGGCGCGAAAGCCGGTGGACGCCGCAAGGCTTTGGGCGCGCGGGCTTAATCCGGCGTTTTCACCGGATCAAGCTGTGGTTTTGCCGTGGTTTTTCCGTAGTGCATCCGTGCCTACGCCCGCAAGCCAAGGCGGGCGTTAACCAAGGGGCGGCGAATCGGGTTTGGGGGCGGGCGGGACAAGGAAAGGCACTGTCTTTCCCCGCCCGTAGCGACCCTGCATCGGCGAGACCGTTGCAGCAATAACGTCATAGGCCAGTGCCTGCCCCGTGGCGGGCGTTGGCCGGTGGCTTTGGGCCACCAGCTTGGGGCTGGGCTGGCGTGGCGCTTGACCTCGGCGATGGCCTCGGTCTGATCGGGCGGCGGTTTAGGCCGTCCGGTTCGAAGGGCCGATCGGCCCCGCTGTCAGACTTCTTCGATGCGCAGCGCGACGGGGGCGCCGACCAGAACACCGGTGGCCGCGAACAGGCCGACGGCGTGGTCGATATCATCGCGGGTCGCCTTGTGCGTGACGATCAGCACCGGGGCGTTGGTGCCTTCGTGGCCATATTGGCGCATCTGGTCGATGGAGACTCCGGCCTCACCCAGACAGGTGGCGATTTTCGCCAGCGCGCCGGGTTTGTCCACCAGCGTCATCCGCAGGTAATAGGGGGCGGGCGTGGCCGCCTTGGCCGGAGTGGGCGTGGCAAGGGCCGTGGCCGGAATCCCAAAGGTGGGCAGGCGGAAGCCGCGCGCGATGTCGATCACATCGCCCATCACCGCGCTGGCGGTCGGACCCATGCCAGCACCAGCCCCGCGCATCACGATCTGGCCGACAGAATCGCCTTCCAGCACCACCATATTGGTGCCGCCCTGCAACTGGCCAAGCGGGCTGTCGGCGGGAACAAGGCAGGGGGTCATGCGCTGTTCAAGGCCGCGCCCCGTCATCTGCGCCACCCCCAGCAGTTTGATGCGATAGCCCATATCGGCGGCAAGCCGGATGTCGTCGATGGAAATCGCGCCGATGCCTTCCAGCTCCACCGCGTCAAAGCTGACCTTGGTGCCAAAGGCGATGGCGGCCAGCAGGGACAGCTTATGGCCTGCGTCGATGCCACCGACGTCCAAATTCGGGTCGGCCTCAAGATAGCCGAGTTTTTGGGCGGCATCGAAAACCGCCTCATAGGACAGGCCTTCGTTCTGCATCCGCGTCAGGATGTAGTTGCACGAGCCGTTCATCACGCCCATGACCCGTTTGATCTGGTTGCCCGCCAGACCTTCGGTCAGCGCCTTGATCACGGGGATGCCACCGGCCACGGCTGCCTCAAAGCGGATGACGCGGCCAGCGGCCTCGGCGGCAAGGGCAAGATCCTGACCGTAATGGGCCAGCAGCGCCTTGTTGGCGGTGACGACATCCTTGCCTGCGGCGATGGCGGCTTCGGTTGCGGCGCGGGCGGCACCTTCATGGCCGCCCATCACTTCGACGAACACATCGATATCATCGCGTTTGGCCAAGGCAACCGGATCATCTTCCCAAGCAAAACCGGACAGATCGACGCCGCGATCCTTGCCTTTGGAGCGGGCTGAAACGGCGGTGATCACCACAGGGCGGCCTGCGCGGGCGGCGATCAGAGCGGCATGGTTTTGCAGGATTTGCACAACGCCGGTGCCAACCGTTCCAAGACCAGCAAGACCAAGGCGCAGGGGGGCGGGGGGCATGACATTCTCCGTAACAGCGTTTGTCAGGGTGTTAGCGGTTTCGGCGGCGGCCTGCAACGCGACTTCGCTGCGGTGTTACTGCGCGCGCAAGGCGTCGGCGCGGGCGCGCAGGCGGGCGGCACGGGCGGCGGCGGTTTCGCCAGCAACCTCGGCCAAGGCGGGATCGCCCATCAGCAGCGCCAGTTCTTCGGCGGTCAGCAGGGCAGGGGCCACCGCATCGGCAGACAAGGATGATTTGGCCGCATCCACCTGCGGAAAGCTGGTGCAGGCGGGCAGAAGGGCAAAGGCAAGCAGCAAATGACGCATCGGGCGTGTCCCTTTGGGGTTGCCCCTGCATAGCGTGTCGCGGGCCGCAGCAAAACCGATTAAAGCGGTTTGCCTGCACTCTTGCGTCAGATTGCAGGCAAACCGGCTGGTTTTAATGCGCGGGCTTGATGAAGGTGCCGTTGCGAAGTTCGGTCATGGCCTGACGCAGTTCGGCCTGCGTGTTCATCACGATCGGGCCGTGCCATGCCACGGGTTCCTGAATCGGCGCGCCCGAGATCAGCAGAAAGCGCACGCCATCAGGACCGGCCTGCACGGTGATCTCGTCACCCTTGCCGAATTCGATCAGGGTGCGGTTGCCGGACAGATCGCGGATGTTCAACTCTTCGCCCTTGTATTCCTTCTCAAGCAGCACGCCTTTCGGACGGGCGGCATCAGCGAATTTGGCTGCACCGTCAAAGACATAGGCAAAGGCGTGGCGGCGGGTGTCGATCTTGAAGGTTTTCTTCTTTTCAGGCGGCACAAAGATGTCGAGATATTGCGGATCGGCGGCGATGCCATCGACCGGGCCGGTCTTGCCCCAGAACGACCCCACGATCACCTTCACTATTGTGCCGTCATCATCCATGATTTCCGGAATATCGGCGGATTTCACGTCCTGATAGCGCGGCTTGGTCATCTTGAGATGGCCCGGCAGGTTGGCCCAAAGCTGAAACCCGTGCATCTGGCCCTTGCCGTTGCCCTTGGGCATTTCCTGATGCAGGATGCCCGAACCGGCGGTCATCCACTGCACATCGCCGCCCTTCAGGGTGCCGCGATTGCCAAGGCTGTCGCCATGATCGACCGAGCCGGCAAGGACATAGGTGATGGTCTCGATGCCGCGATGGGGGTGCCACGGAAAGCCCGCCATGTAATCGCGCGGGGTGTCGCCGCGGAAATCGTCGAACAGCAGGAAAGGGTCCATCCGTTCAGGGTCGCCAAAGCCGAAGGCGCGGTGGAGGTGGACGCCTGCGCCTTCAACGGCGGGCATGGCGGTGCTGGTTTTGGTCACAGGACGAATGGACATGATGCTGGCCCTTTATATGGCGGTCTGCATCGAAGTTAGGGCCGCCACCGCCTTGCGGCAATGGCAGCGTTTGAACCTATGTCTGTGCGAAAATGCACAAAGATGGGGTCAGATGCAGGCGGCGTTCGCAAACGAGATGCAAGGCACAAAGCGGGGGCGGGTCACGATGAACTGCTCTTGCGTCGAATCCTCGATCCCGACGTTGAAGGCGGGATGATAGCCGACAGCGGTTTCAACCAGCACCACATAGTCGCCATCCGACATCTCCGGCATCCGCACATTCGATGCGGTGCCTGCATTGATCACGGTTTGCAGCGTGGCATTGGTCAGGGCGGGCATTGTGGTGCTGGTGGTGGCCGACCAATGCACCATGAATTTCAGCGTATCCTGATCCCATGTCACGCTGGTCACGCGCAGGGCCACATCCTGATCGTCGTCGATCAGATATTCCATGACCGTTTTCATGCCGTTCACATAGGTCTGGTTCACCGGCAACATCTCGCGCGAGATCATGTCGGACAGGGTATAGGACGCCTTTTGCATCGAATTGAGCGAGCGATACGCATCCCAATAGACAAAAAGTGCCAGATAGGCCCAAAGCATGATCGGCAGCACGATCACCGCCTCGGCCAGCAGGGCGCCGCTTTCATCACGACCGAAGCGGCGCAGAAGAGAACGCAGAAAGCGCATGATGTTCGACCTTAACTGGGTTCGGTGACAAAGGCAGAGGTGGTATAGAGCGCGTAGCCGCCCGCAGCGTCCTTGGGCAGGCCCAAGCCGATACCGGTCAGCGGGAAGATCGCGTCCTGCACAACGCAGATCCGTACCAGCATGATGTCATTCTGCTGACCGATCTGCAGGGCGGTCACCGGATTGATATCCTCGCCCCGGTCAACGCAGGCGATGTCAGAGGTGGGCATCGTCCAGTTCGATGTGGAAATCCGTGTCATCTCGATGGTGATCGCGTCCTGACACCCCGAAAAGATCACCGTGCGGCCGCAGATTTCCGATTTCAGCAGCTCGGCGGTGGGGATTGTATAGTGGCCCAGACGCAGCTCGCGCATCGTGATGTCGACTGATTGCTCCAGCATGATCGCGCGGGTCATAAACAGCCCGCTTTCGAAGGATGCCATGAAAATGATGATCAGCAACGGCACGGCCATCGCAAATTCGATGGCGGCTGTTCCATCTTCCTTGCGGCAGAAGCCTTTTGCAACTCGGCGCATGAAACGCATCATTGGGTCAACCTCAACTGACTGATGTTGTTGGCAATCGCCCGGAACGCGGACTGGATTTGCAGGCCTTTGGCGTTGAAGTAATGCGCTGCGGACGAGGCACAGCTGCGGATCTGGGTCTGACCGTTGGTCGGTGCCTCGAAGGCGATGCCATAGACGACGACACCGTTGGCTTTGGCCAGGCTGCAGGATTGCTGCAACTGGCTGTTCATCGAGGTCGGCTGCACATAGGCGTCGGCAAAGTTGTTCATCCAGGTGTTGTAGATGCTGCTGCGCGAGGTCCATGAGGTGTAAAGCGCGCGGGCATAAAGCTGCCATGCAACCCAGGACTGGCGCTGCACGGTCCAGACGCCGGACCAATCCTGCTGCACAGCCGGGGTCGAGTTGTTGGTCCAAGGCGTCGCCTGCCATGCCGAGCGGTGCGGCACCCAATACTGGTTCGGTGCGGCGCGCGAGGCGTGGAAGATCGAATAGTTGCCATCCGCCGCGCGATAGATCGGCGAGGGGCCGGATTTATAGGCGTCAGGCACATAGGTATGCGAGACATGTTCGCCATCCGTCATCAGCACGACCAGTTTCATCGAATTGTGGTCGTCCCAGTCGAACGGGCGGCCATCGAATTCGGTGCGGATGTTACCGCTGACCACAAATTCCGAATACATGTCGCGCGCGCCGGGATCGAGCAGCGCCAGACCCCATTTCATCCCCAGCATGATCGAGGTGTTGCCGCCCGCCGTCATCGCGCCGATCTGCGCTTGCAGGGTGGCCACGTCGTTCGAGGGCAGGCGGATGATATTCTTGTCGGTGGCGATGCAATAAGGCTCTGCCGTTTTCATCCGCGCATAGCTGGTGCTGGATTGATCGACATAGGAGCTGGTCTGATCGGTGCTGGAGTCCATATCGGCATAGGCGGTCATCGACAGTGGCGTCGTGCGCGAAATGCCGGTGACGGAATACATGCTGGCCGGAATTTCAAGGCAGTTGACGTTGGCCACACCATGCAGGTGCTGGGCGTTGTATTTGGCGCGCAGGGTCGGGCCAAGGTTCACTTGGGCGTTATACGGCACCACCACAATCGAGATGCGGTTCTCGTCGTCCGAGGTCAGTACGGTCTGCACGAATTCCTTGGCTGCGGTCTTGAGGTTGGACAGCTTGGTTCCCGACATGGAACCGGAGACGTCCAGCACCAGCGCGATTTCCACATTGGTCACGCGCTGTTCTGCCATCGAGTGGCCGGGAGCTTCGAAGTCCTGAACCCCAAGCATGTGCAGGAAGTAAGGCTCGGCGTCGGCACGGGCATCGGCCGTCACCTCTTTGAAGTTGATGCCCTCATCCACCTGAACATTGGTCAGGTATTGCAGCAGGCCGGCCTTGTCGAAGTAATCGTTCACCACGTCGATGGCATCAAGATCCTGACTGAGCGAGGCAGCGGCCAAGGTCGAACGGTCCAGCGTGTTTTGCAGTGTCGTGCGGGTTTGTTCATAGCGCATGAGGTCTACGGCCATGCCGCCCATCATGATCATCAGGGTGAACAGGACCATCGCAAACATTGCAACGGTGCCATGCTCGGCCTTGGCAAAGCGTCGGCATTGGCCGCAGGCGGCCCGACTGGCTGCTGCCGTGACTGATCTGACCTGTGCCATCGCCCATCTCCCCTGACCTTGCCTGACGCGGTTGCGTCCGGGCAATGTCCCTACTCGGAACCGTCCAAGTCTTAGTTGCGCTAAGAGCTGCGGCGAAAATGTGGCGGTTTGTGGGGCGTTTGCAGGGCATTTGCGGCGATTGTTCAGCCTTTGGCCGCGATCCTGTCGAAAGGCCGCGATTGTTGCCAAAGCCATCCCAATCCGCCCTATTCCGGCCCAAAGCGGCGATAGCCGAAGCGGCGGGATAAGCGGGGCTGCGCCGGCCTATATGCGAATCGGAACAGCGCAAGGACAACAATACAGGACGCCCTGTCCTTGGGCTGCCTTGCCGATGCCCGCTGCTATTGTGTCAGCTTCAATTGCGACAGGTTCGACGCGATCGAGCGGAAGGCCGTCTGGATTTGCAGGCCTTGGGCGTTGAAGTAATGCGCGGGCGAGGTGGCGCAGTTGCGGATCTGGGTCTGCCCGTTGGCCGGTGCTTCAAACGCGATGCCATAGACCACGACATTGCTGGCCTTGGCCTGCGCGCAGGATTGTTGCAGCAGGCTGTTCATGGTGCCTGCGGCGGCATAGGTCGACTGCATGGCTGCCATCGCGGTATTATACGCGGCGGTGCGGGTGGAAGAGGACGTGCCAAGCGCACGGCCATAGAACTGCCACGCCACATAGGTCAGCTTCAGGTTTGCCCAGATGCCCTCCCAGCTTTGCCGCACCGCCGGGGTTGCGGTGTTGCTCCAGGGTGTTGCCTGCCATGTGCTGCGGTGCGGCACCCAATACTGGTTCGGCGCGGGGCGCGTGGCATGGAAGATCGAGTAATTGCCATCGCCCGTGCTGCGGAAGATCGGGGATGGGCCGGTCTTGTAGGCGTCGTTGATGCGGTTGTGGGCCACATGCTCGCCATCCGTCATCAGCACGATGAGCTTCAGCGCCTCGCGGTCGGTATAGTCAAACGGGCGGTCCGCCAGCGTGGCGGGGATGTGACCTGCCAGCCGCAATTCGGTGAACATGGGGCGGGCCGCAGGGTCCAGCAGGGACAGGCCCCATTTCATGCCATACATGATCGAGGTATTCCCTCCCGCCTGCAGCGCGTTGATCTGTGATTGCAGCGCCGCGATGTTCTGGCCGGGCAGGCGGACGATGTTGCCGGTCGAGGGCGGGCAAAAGGCCGATCCGTAATTCGGGCGGGCATAGGTGCTGTCGGTCGGGGACACAAAGCCGTTGGTGGTATTGGTGGCATAGGCAATGTCGGCATAGGCCATCATCGGCAGCGCCAGCGTGCGCGACAGGCTGCTGCTGGCAAAGCTGTCGGTCGGCAATTCGACGCAGTTGACGCTTGCCACACCGTGCTGGTTCACCGCATTGTATTTTGCCCGCAGCACCGGCCCAAGGTTCACCTGGGCATTGTAAGGCACAATCGCAACGGAAATGCGATGCTCGGCATCTTGCGACAGCACCGTGTTGACGAATTCTGCCGCCGCCGTTTTGAGGTTGGCAAGCTTTGCCCCCGACATCGAACCCGATACGTCCAGCACCAGCACGATTTCCACATTGGTGGTGCGCTGTTCGGCAATCGCGGCCCCTGCGGCGTAGAATTCCTGAATACCGATCATCGGCATGAAGATCGGGTCGGTATCGACGCGGCCCGTGGCCTGAACGGTGCGGAAGTTCAGACCCTCCAGCACAGTGACATCTTCCAACTGGTCCAGCAGGCCGACCTTGGCGACGCAATCGCGCAGAACGTCGTCGGCATTCAGCCGCTGGGTCAGGCTGGCCGCCATCAGCGCGCAGCGGTCCAGCGTGTTTTGCAGGGCGGTGCGGGTTTGTTCATAGCGCATCAGATCAATGGCAAAGCCGCCCATCATCGCCATCAACAGGAACAGGAACAGCGCGAACACGATCAGGGAACCACTCTCCTCGCGGCGATACACCCGCACAGAACCGCTCAGGCGGCGGCGGGCAGAGGCGAGATTACGGATGGCCATAACAGGTTCCCTTACACAATCCGGCCACCGGAGCGGCCAGAAAACATCACTTTTCCGCCACAGCGCTGCCCAGAAGTTAAGGCGAAATTGTGGCAAGCGCGGTAAGATCGGGGCAAACGGGGTTTGGTGGAAACTATCCTTTCGATAGGAAATCATTGTCTTCGGAACAGCAGGGATTGGCGTAACCATGCTGGGGTGGAGTTTGACCGGATTGTGCGGAATCGAATCACTATGTGCCAAGTTTTCGGCCGTTTTGCCGGGATTTCGCTGCTGATTTTGTAAACTTGACGGGCTACCACTTGGGCAGACGCAAACAGCGTCGTGCCGAATGAACGGCATCTGGGAGGAATGGCATGAGTGTTTCTGGCGAACCGAGTTTCCGCGAGTCCGTCGATCTGATGTTCAAGCGGGCGACAGCCCTGATGGACCTTGGGCCGGGGCTTGAGGAAAAGATCCGGGTCTGTAACTCGACCTATACGGTGCGCTTCGGGGTGCGGTTGCGCGGCAAGATCGAAACCTTTGTCGGCTACCGGTCTGTCCATTCCGAACATATGGAACCGGTGAAGGGCGGAATCCGCTATTCGCTGGGCGTCAATCAGGACGAGGTCGAGGCCTTGGCCGCGCTGATGACCTATAAATGCGCGCTGGTGGAAACGCCCTTTGGCGGATCAAAAGGTGGCTTGTGCATCGATCCGCGCAAGTGGGACGAACACGAGCTGGAGCAGATCACCCGCCGTTTCGCCTATGAACTGATCAAGCGCGATCTGATCAACCCGGCGCAGAACGTCCCCGCCCCCGATATGGGCACGGGTGAACGCGAAATGGCATGGATCGCGGATCAATATGCGCGGATGAACACCACAGACATCAACGCCAAGGCCTGTGTCACCGGCAAGCCACCGCATGCGGGCGGTATTCAGGGCCGGGTCGAAGCGACGGGGCGCGGCGTGCAATATGCCCTGCGCGAGTTTTTCCGCTATCCCGAAGATGCCGCCAAGGCGGGGTTGTCGGGCGATCTGGATGGCAAGCGCGTTGTGGTGCAGGGGCTTGGCAATGTGGGCTATCACGCCGCCAAATTCATCTCGGAGGAAGACGGGGCCAAGATCATCGCTGTGATCGAACGCGACGGGGCCATCGTGAACGATGCGGGGCTGGATATCGAAGACCTGCGGCAATGGATGAACCGGCATGACGGGCTGATCGCGGCCTATCCGCATGGCACGCATCTGGCCGATGGCGCGGCGGCGCTGGAACTGGCCTGCGACATCCTGATCCCTGCGGCGATGGAAGGGGTGATCCACCTTGGCAATGCCGCCAATATCAAGGCACCCCTGATCATCGAGGCGGCCAATGGCCCGATCACCTTTGGCGCCGATGAAATCCTGCGGAAAAAGGGCTGCGTCATCATCCCCGACATGTATGCCAACGCGGGCGGGGTGACGGTGTCTTACTTCGAATGGGTCAAGAACCTGTCCCATATCCGCTTTGGCCGCATGCAGCGCCGCGCCGAAGAGGGCCGCTCGCGCCTCTTGGTCGAGGAATTGGAGCGGCTGTCCTCGGCCCAGAACCTTGGCTGGCAACTGACGCCGGATTTCAAGAAGAAATTCCTGCAAGGTTCGGACGAGTTGGCGCTGGTGCGCTCGGGTCTGGATGACACGATGCGGACCGCCTATCAGGCCATGCGCGAGATCTGGCACGGGCGCGCGGATGTGAACGACCTGCGCGTGGCCGCCTATATCGTCTCGATCAGCCGCGTGGCGAAAACCTACCAAAGCAAGGGGTTGTAACCCGCCTTAGCCCTTCATCTGTTGTTAAATATCCCCGCCGGAGGCTTCCGCCATCAGCCGCAGGAGCCTCCGGCGGGAGTATTTGGGCCAAGATGAAAGCCGCGAGTTGCGACTTTATTTGTCGCGGATGGCCTAGTTATTCGGGATCGGCTGTTGAATAACCCGTGCAAAGGGGGTTCTATTCCCCTGAAATACAGAGGGCATCCTGATGCGCTATTCCGGTTTGAAGGTGATCACCGAAGGTCTGTTCGGCAACAAGGGCTGGAAGCCCGCGTGGCGCGATCCGGCCCCCAAGCCTGAATATGATGTGGTGATCATCGGCGGAGGTGGGCATGGTCTGTCTACCGCCTATTATCTGGCCAAGAACCACGGCATCACCAATGTGGCAGTGCTGGAGAAGGGCTATCTGGGCAGTGGCAATATCGGGCGCAACACCACCATCGTGCGCGCCAACTACTACATGCCCGGCAACTCGGAGTTCTATTCCCATTCGCTGAAGCTGTGGGAGGGGTTGGAGTCGGAGTTGAACTACAACGTCATGCATTCCCAGCGCGGTCAGTTGATCCTTGCCCATTCCGACGGGCAGCGTGACACGCTGGCGCGGCGCGGCAATGCGATGATCAATCAGGGCGATGATGCGGAGTTGTGGACCCGCGATCAGGTCCGCGATTTCGCGCCCTATCTGGATTTCGAACAGACCCGTTTCCCCATCTATGGCGGCTTGATGCACCATCGCGGTGGCACGGCGCGGCATGATGCGGTGGCTTGGGGCTATGCGCGCGGCGCGGACCGGCGCGGGGTGGATCTGATCCAGAACTGCGAAGTGACCGGCATTGATGTGGTCGATGGCAAGGTGACGGGGGTGCAAACCTCGCGCGGGGCGATCCGCGCCAAGAAAGTGGCGATCATTGTGGCGGGGCGGTCGTCTCAGGTGGCGGCGATGGCGGGGATGCGGTTGCCCATCGAAAGCCATATCCTGCAGGCCTATGTCACCGAGGGGCTGAAGCCGGTTATTGATAGCGTGATCAGTTTCGGCATGGGGCATTTCTATATCAGCCAGTCCGACAAGGGCGGTCTGGTGTTCGGCGGCGATCTGGATTTCTACGCAAGCTATGCCGCGCGCGGCAACCTGCCGATGTTCGAGCATGTGATGGAGGCCGGCATGACCCTGATGCCGATGATCGGGCGGGCCAAGATCTTGCGGACATGGGGCGGCATCATGGACATGACGCCCGACGGCAGCCCGATCATCGACAAGACTGGTGTCGAGGGGCTTTATCTGGATGCGGGCTGGAACTATGGCGGCTTCAAGGCGGTTCCGGCCTCGGGCTGGTGCATGGCGCATCTGATGGCCACCGATCAGCCCCACGAGGTTGCCAAACGCTTCCGTCTTGACCGCTTCCGCTCGGGGCATGTCATGGACGAAGAAGGCACCGGCAGCCAGCACAACCTGCATTGAGGGAATAATATGCGTATCACCTGCCCCCTGTGCGGCCCCCGCGACCGGCGCGAGTTCTACTATTACGGCTCGGACGATTACTTGAACCGCGTGACGGTGGAAGACGGTATCGACGCGTTGGATAACTTCTTGTTCCTGCGCGACAATCCGGCGGGGGTGACCCGCGATCTGTGGTATCATGAAACGGGATGCGCCCAGTGGCTGCGGGTCACGCGCAACACGGTGACGCATGAGGTGTTGGGGGCCGAACTTGTGGCCGACATCAAGAAGGGGGCCGCGAAATGAGGATCGAGGGCAAGGGCCAGATCGACCGCAACGCGCCCCTGACGTTCAAGTTTGACGGGCGCAGCTATGGCGGGTTCAAGGGCGACACACTCGCCTCGGCGCTTTTGGCCAACGGGGTCAAGCTGGTCGGGCGCAGCTTCAAATATCACCGCCCGCGCGGGGTTCTGACCGCGGGGTCGGAAGAGCCGAGCGCGCTGGTGGAAATCATCGGCGCGGCGAACCAGACCCCGAACGTGCGCGCCACCGTGCAAGAGGTGTTCGAGGGGTTGACCGCGCGCAGCCAGAACCGCTGGCCGTCCTTGCGCTTTGATGCGCTGGCGATCAACGATCTGGCGGCGCCCTTCCTTTCGGCAGGGTTCTATTACAAGACTTTCATGTGGCCGCGCGCCTTCTGGGAGGGGCTTTATGAACCCCTGATCCGCCGCGCTGCGGGGCTTGGCAGCCTGTCGGGCAAGCATGACGAGGGCAACTACGAAAAGGCCTTTGCCTTTTGCGATCTGCTGGTCGTGGGCGCGGGGCCTGCGGGCCTGATGGCCGCGCTGACTGCAGGGCGGGCAGGGGCGGATGTGATCCTGGCCGATGAGGATCACCGCATCGGCGGGCGGCTTTTGTCGGATGACGGCAAGATTGACGGGCTGACTGGTCCCGAATGGGTCGCGCAGGTGGTGGCCGAGTTGAAATCGCTGCCCAACGTGCGGATCATGACCCGCACAACGGTGACGGGGGCCTATGACGGCGGCACTTTCGCGGCGCTTGAGCGGGTGGGCCTGCACAAATCGGGCCGCGCCGATCTGCCGCGCGAATGTTTCTGGCGGATTGTGGCGGGGCGGACGGTGCTTGCGGCAGGGGCGATTGAACGGCCCATCGCCTTTCCGATGAATGACCGGCCGGGGATCATGATGGCCGGGGCGGTTCGGTCCTATCTGAACCGCTACGGCGTGGTGCCAGGCCGCAAGGTTACGGTCTTTGCCAATAACGATTCTGCAAGGGCTACGGCGCGGGCCTTGATGGCGGCGGGCGTTCAGGTCGCCGCGATCATCGACAGCCGCCCCGAGGCCAGTGCTGTCGAGGATTGCCCTGTTTATCTGGGCGGGCAGATCACTGACACCAAGGGGCGCACGGGGCTTGCCGCGATTTCCGGCACCCATGTCGGCGGTGCCTTCCAGATCGAGACGGACCTGCTTGCGATGTCGGGCGGCTGGAACCCCACGCTGCACCTGACCTGTCACATGAACGGGCGTCCGCGCTGGAACCCCGAAATTGCGGCCTTTGTGCCGTCCGAAGGCGCGGTTCCGGGCCTGCGCGCAGCGGGGGCGGCGAATGGGGCGTTTTCCACCCATGCCTGTCTGGCCGAAGGCCAACGCGCGGCGATTGACGCGCTGGCCGAGTTGGGGCGCGTGGTTGCCGCCGATACCCTGCCCGCCGCCGAGGATGCGCCCTATCGCATGACCCCGCTGTGGCAGGTCGAAGGCAAGGGCCGCGCTTGGCTTGATTTCGGCAATGACGTGACGACCAAGGATGTGAAGCAATCCGCGCAGGAAGGCTACAAATCTGTCGAGCATATGAAGCGGTATACCACGCAGGGCATGGCGCCTGATCAGGGCAAGAACTCGAACGTGGGCGCTTTGGCGGTGCTGGCGGATGCGACGGGGCGGGGGATTCCGGAAACCGGAACCACCACGTACCGCCCTCCCTTCGTGCCGACTTCCGTGGCTGCCATCGGTGCGGGCGGGCGCGGCGCGGGCTTTGCGCCGCAGCGATTCCTGACCTCGGATCAGGCCAGCCGCGACCGTCTGGCCCCGATGGTCGAGGCGGGGCTGTGGTATCGCCCGTCCTATTTCCCGAAGCCCGGCGAACAGACATGGCGCGAGTCCTGCGACCGCGAGGTGATGATGGTGCGCGAGGCCGTGGGCGTGGCCGATGTGTCCACCCTTGGCAAGATCGACATTCAGGGCCGCGACGCCGCGCGCTTCCTTGATTTCGTTTATACCAACACCTTCAGCACCTTGCCTGTAGGCCGTGTGCGCTATGGGCTGATGCTGCGCGAGGATGGCTACGTTTTCGACGATGGCACCACCGCGCGCTTGGGCGAAAACCACTATCTGATGACCACCACCACCGCCGCTGCGGGTCTGGTGATGCGGCATCTGGATTTCGTGCATCAGGCCTACTGCGCCGATTGGGACTTGCGCTTTATCTCGGTGACCGAGTCTTGGGCGCAATTCGCCATCGCAGGGCCGAAGGCGCGCGATCTGCTGAACTCGATGCTGGATGCGCCCTTGGGCGATTTCCCCTTCATGGCCTGCGGGCCTGTGCAGATCGGCGGGGTTACCGCGCGTCTGTTCCGCATCTCGTTCTCGGGCGAGACGGGCTATGAAATCGCCGTGCCGACCCGCTATGGCGAGGCGCTGTTCCGTGACCTGCTGGCGCGCGCCGAAACCATGGGCGGTGGCCCCTACGGGATGGAGGCGCTGAACGTGCTGCGGATCGAGAAGGGCTTTATCACCCATGCCGAGATTCATGGCCGCGTCACCGCCTTTGACATCGGCATGGAGAAGATGGTTTCGGCCAAGAAAGACTGCATCGGCAAGGCCGCTGCGGCCCGTCCGGGCCTGATGGGGGCCGAGCGTGAGCAGTTGGTGGGTCTGCGGCCTTTCGGCGACGAACGCATCACCTCGGGCGCGCATTTGTTCGTGCCTGGGCTGGACCTGACGCGAGAGAATTCGGAAGGCTATATCACCTCGGTGGGCTGGTCGCCGCTGTTCGGCAAGGATCTTGCGCTTGGCTTCCTGAAGGATGGCCGCGCGCGGATCGGTCAAAGCATCCGCGTGATTGACCGGTTGCGGAAGATCGACGTGCTGTGCGAGGTCTGCGATCCGGTGTTCCTCGACAAAGAGGGGGAGAAACTTCGTGCCTGAACTTATCGCCAAAACCGCCCTTGCGGGGGTGAAACCGCTGACCATCGCCGACACCACGCTGGCCGAGGTTGATCTGGGGCCGATTGCATCGGTGGCCCTGTTTCCGGGGCAGGAGAAGGCGGTTGCCAAGGCGTTGAAACCCTTGGGGCTTTCCTTTCCCGCGCCGAATACCTTCGCCGACAAGGGCGATGCCCGCATCGTCTGGACAAGCCGCAATCAGGCCTTCCTGATCGGCGTGGCTGCGCCCGATTTCGGCGCGGCGGCAGCCGTTACCGATCAATCCGGCGGCTGGGCCGCACTGTCCTTGACCGGCCCTGCGGCGGTGGATGCTTTGGCGCGCTATGTGCCGATTGACCTGCGCCTTGCAGCCTTCCCCGTGGGATCAGCCGCGCGCGCGCCGCTTTATCACATGTCGATGGTCCTGATGCGCACCGCCCCCGATGCCTTCCTGATCCTGTGCTTCCGGTCGATGGCCAAGACGGGCTGGCACGAGATCGAAACCGCGCTGCGATCCTTGGCGGCGCGGGCCAAGATCGCCTGATGCTGACCAATTCCGACGTGGCCGAACTAACCGACTGGCGCCGCGCGCTGCACCGTCTCCCCGAGGTCTCGGGGCAAGAGGTGCAGACGGCGGCGACCGTGGTGCAGGCCTTGCGTGGCCTTGGCCCCGACCAGATCGTCACTGGCCTTGGCGGGCATGGCGTGGCGGCGGTATGGGAGGCAGACAGCGATGGCCCCAGCGTGCTGTTCCGCGCCGAACTCGACGCCCTGCCGATTGAGGAGCTGTCCGACGCTCCGCACCGGTCCACCATCGCGGGCAAAGGCCATCTTTGCGGCCATGATGGCCATATGGCGATCCTGATGGGCCTCGCGCGGCTGATCTCGCGGCATCCGCCCCGCGTGGGCCGTGTGATCCTGATGTTCCAGCCGGCGGAAGAGGACGGCTTGGGCGCGGCGGCGGTCATTGCCGACCCGAAATATCCCGATCTGCGCCCCGACTGGGCGTTTTCGCTGCACAATATGCCGGGCCTGCCCTTTGGCCAGACTGCGCTGACGACAGGTCCGGTGAACTGCGCCTCGCTGGGGCTGAAGATCACGCTGTCGGGCAAGACTGCCCATGCCTCGCTGCCCGAAACCGGCATCTCGCCCGCGCTGGCGGTCTCGCGGCTGATCCCCGCCTTGGGCGCGCTGGGGCAGGGCGGGCCGCTGCACCCCGACTACCGGCTTGTCACCATCACCCATGCCCGCCTTGGCGAACCCGCCTTCGGCATCGCCCCCGGTGAGGCCGAGATCTGGGCCACCCTGCGCACCCTGACCGATGACAAGATGGCCGCCCTGCTGGACGCCGCTATGTCGCTGGCCAAAGCCGAGGCGCAGAACGGCTTGACCGTCAGCTTCAGCCAGCACGACCATTTCGCGGCCTCGGTCAATGATCCAGAGGCCACCGCCCGCCTGCGGGCTGCCTTGGATGCGCTGCACATGCCGCATGACGAAGGCGATCTGCCCATGCGTGGCTCCGAGGACTTCGGGCGTTTCGGCGCTGAAGCCGGAACCAAGGGCGCGATGCTGTTTCTGGGCGTGGGCCAAACCCATCCCGCCCTGCATAACCCCGATTACGACTTCCCCGACGCCCTGATCCCCCTCGGCGCGCGGCTTTTTCACAAGGTTCTGACCGACATCACCGGTTAGCCCTTTCCCCATCCTCTTCGCTCAAATATCCTGCGGGGGCGCGGGGGTGCAAAACCCCCGCTCTTTGCCCCCAGAACAGCCATAAGGTCATATGAGCCTCCCCCCCGGTTTCCTCGACGAACTCCGCACCCGTGTCTCGCTCTCCTCAGTGGTCGGGCGCAAAGTGACATGGGATCAGCGCAAGTCGAACATGGGCAAGGGCGACATGTGGGCGCCTTGCCCGTTCCATCAGGAAAAATCCGCATCTTTTCATGTGGATGACCGCAAGGGCTATTACTATTGCTTTGGCTGTCATGCCAAGGGCGACGCGGTGACCTTCGTCAAGGAAACGGAAAACCTCAGCTTCATCGAGGCGGTCGAAGTGCTTGCGCGCGAAGCCGGAATGCCCATGCCCGCCCGCGATGCGCGTGCTGCCGAAAAGGCCGACCGGCGCACGCAGCTTGGTCAGGTGATGGAAGAGGCGGTGAAATGGTTCCGCATGAACCTGTCCACCTCGGCCGCGGCCCCCGCCCGCGCCTATTTGGCCAAACGCGGTCTGTCAGAAGAGGCGCAGGCGCGCTGGGAGATCGGCTTTGCCCCCGACAACTGGCACGGGCTGCAACTGGCGATGAAGCAAAAGGGCATCGCGGATGATCTTCTGGTCGATGCGGGGCTTTGCGCGCGCTCGGACAAGGGCGGCGCGCCTTATGACCGCTTTCGCAACCGCATCATCTTTCCCATCCGCGACGGGCGGGGCAGGGCGATCAGCCTTGGCGGGCGGGCGATGGACCCGAATGACAATGCCAAATACCTGAACGGCCCCGAGACGGAACTGTTCGACAAGGGTCGGAATCTCTTCAACCACGCCCCCGCGCGCGAGGCTGCTGGCAAGGGCCAGCCCCTTATCGTGGCCGAAGGTTATATGGATGTGATCGCCCTGTCCGAGGCGGGGTTCAAGGCCGCCGTAGCGCCTCTTGGCACCGCTGTGACCGAGGACCAGTTGCGCCTGATGTGGCGGATTTCGGACGAGCCGGTCATCTCGCTTGACGGTGACACCGCCGGTATCCGTGCCGCGCTGCGGGTGATCGACCTTGCGCTGCCGCTGCTGGAGGCGGGCAAGGGCCTGCGCTTTGCCGTGTTGCCTGCGGGTCTGGACCCCGACGATCTGATCCGCGCCCAAGGGGCAGGGGCGATGCAAAAGGTGCTGGACGGCGCACAGCCTATGGTCAACCTGCTGTGGAACCGCGAAACCGAAGGCCGCGTCTTTGACAGCCCCGAACGCAAGGCGGCGCTGGACAAGACCCTGCGCGCGGCTTTGAAACGCATCGCAGACCCGTCGATCCGCGCGCATTACGGCGAAGATATCAAGCAGTTGCGCGCCACGCTGTTCGGCACAAGGCAGCCCGCCCGCACGCCTTTCATCCCCGGTCAGCGGCGCGGTGCCAAGGGGGTGCAACCCGAGCAGCCCCCCGTTGCGTCAACCAAAGGCTCGCTTCTGGCCGTGGGGGATGACCGTCTGGACGAGGTTCTGCGCGAGGCCGTGGTTCTGGCCGTGCTGATCACCCACCCCCGCCTGATCCATCGGTTCGAGCCGGAACTGGAGCGGCTTGAGATGATTGGCGCGGGCCATCACGTCTTGCGCGATCTGCTGTTGACCCATGCCGACGCGCCGACGCCCCATGACCAAATCCTTGCCGCAGCGCCCGCAGCCCTTGAAGCTTTGTTCGCGCGCCCCCAGATCAGGATCGAACCGGCGGTGCGGAACCCCGAAGATGCGGATCGGGCCGAGTTCAGCGTTGCCGAAGCGTTAAGCAAGCTGCACGCCTCGCGGGGGGCGCAGCGAGAGATTCAAGAGGCGATGGAGGATATCGAAGGCTTGGTGGATGAGGGGCTGACATGGCGGCTGTCGCAGGCCAATGTGGCGCGCTTTACCGCGCAGGCCGGACCCAAAGGCAAGACCGCCGAGGCCGTGACAGCCCCGAACGGGGTGCAGATGGACAAGGATGAATTGCAAGGCGCGCGTGCGCTTTGGGACAGCATCCAGTATAGCCGCACGACTCGGAAAGACTGAACCGAACACAGGGGCGCAAGAATTTGACTGATTCGGCTTTTCCCCGCCGTGATTCGCGTTATTGATTCGAACTGACTGCCCAATGATTCGCCCTGCCTGCAAGGAGACCCCATGGCCCTGAAAGACACTGACGACGGCAAACCGGAAGGCGAAGAGGCCGATGTCTCGCTTGATATGAGCCAAGCCGCGGTCAAGAAGATGATCGCCGACGCGCGTGAGCGGGGCTATATCACCTATGACCAGCTGAATCATGTGATGCCGCCCGAACAGGTGTCTTCGGAACAGATCGAAGACGTCATGTCGATGCTGTCCGAAATGGGCATCAACGTGATCGAAGACGATGAGGCCGAAGAAGGCGCCGAACCCGTTGGTGGCGAATTGGTCGAAACCTCGTCCTCGCGCGATGTGGCCGTTGTCACCACCACCACCGAAACGCTGGACCGCACCGACGATCCGGTGCGGATGTATCTGCGCGAGATGGGCAGCGTCGAGTTGCTGTCGCGCGAAGGCGAAATCGCCATCGCCAAGCGGATCGAAGCGGGCCGCAACACGATGATTGCGGGCCTTTGCGAAAGCCCGCTGACCTTTCAGGCCATCATCATCTGGCGCGACGAACTTCTGTCCGAAGACATTCTGCTGCGCGATGTGATCGACCTTGAAGCCACCTTCGGGCGGTCGCTGGATGGCGACGACGAAATGGTCGGGCCGGAACTGGAAGGGGCCGATCTGGCCTCGGCCGCGCCGCGCCGCCCTGCGTCGTCCGAACCGGAACTGGATGCCGACGGCAATCCGCTGTCGCGCGCCGATGATGATGATGACGAAGACGATGGCTCGTCGATGTCGCTGGCTGCTATGGAAGCCGCGCTGAAGCCCAAGGTTCTGGAAACGCTGGACCTGATCGCGCGCGACTACGGCAAACTGTCGGAAATGCAGGATCTGCGGATGTCGGCCACGCTGTCGGAAAAGTCGCGCTTTTCCGCCAACGAAGAAGCCGCCTATCAGAAATTGCGGAGCGAAATCGTGGTGTTGGTGAACGAACTTCACCTGCACAACAACCGTATCGAAGCCCTGATCGATCAGCTTTACGGCATCAACCGCAAGATCATGGCGATCAATTCCGGCATGGTGAAACTGGCCGATGCCGCGCGGATCAACCGCCGCGAGTTCATCGACGAATACCAAGGCTACGAGCTGGACCCGACATGGCTGGACCGTATGGCCGCCAAGGCGGGGCGTGGCTGGCAGGCTTTGCTGGAGAAATCCCGCGAAAAGGTCGAAGATCTGCGCGCCGAAATGGCGCAGGTCGGCACCTATATCGGAGTGGATATCTCGGAATTCCGCCGCATCGTGAATCAGGTGCAAAAGGGCGAGAAAGAGGCGCGTCAGGCCAAGAAGGAAATGGTCGAGGCCAACCTGCGTCTGGTGATCTCAATTGCCAAGAAATACACCAACCGCGGTCTGCAATTCCTTGATCTTATTCAGGAAGGCAACATCGGTCTGATGAAGGCCGTGGACAAGTTCGAATACCGTCGCGGCTACAAGTTCAGCACCTACGCGACGTGGTGGATCAGACAGGCCATTACGCGCAGCATCGCCGATCAGGCCCGCACCATCCGTATTCCGGTGCATATGATCGAAACGATCAACAAGCTGGTCCGCACGGGCCGCCAGATGCTGCACGAAATCGGCCGCGAACCGACGCCCGAGGAACTGGCCGAAAAGCTGCAAATGCCGCTGGAAAAGGTTCGCAAGGTGATGAAGATCGCCAAGGAACCGATCTCGCTGGAGACGCCCATCGGCGACGAAGAAGACAGCCAGCTTGGCGACTTCATCGAAGACAAGAACGCAATCCTGCCGCTGGACAGCGCCATTCAGGAAAACCTGAAGGAAACCACGACCCGCGTTCTGGCCAGCCTGACCCCGCGTGAAGAACGGGTTTTGCGAATGCGGTTCGGCATCGGCATGAACACCGATCACACGTTGGAAGAGGTCGGCCAGCAGTTCAGCGTGACTCGCGAACGTATCCGCCAGATTGAGGCGAAGGCGTTGCGGAAGCTGAAACACCCCAGCCGCAGCCGCAAGCTGCGGAGCTTCTTGGATCAGTAAAAAAGCGCCCCGCGGGGCGCTTTTTTCATGCGGAACAGCGCCCGCGCGACTCGGACAGAAACATGTTATCCTGTGGCAGCTTTTGGCCATAGGGGGGTGGGTCATGTCGGCGATGAATGTGGTGCATATGCGGGTCAAACCGGGCATGGTGGAGGAATTCATCCGCCTGCACGAGGATTTCGATTTCAAGGCGCTGGCCGGCGGGCGCAATGTCTGGCTGGTCCGCTCGGGAGAGCGGGGTTTCATGGTGATAGCGGAATGGGACAGTCTTGACGCGCTGGCTGCGGCAAGATCGGCCATGGTGGCGAACCTTGACCGCCTGCGCCCCATCCTCGAGGATCTGGGCGGCGGTCGCGGCGTGACAGAGCCGTGGTCGGGCGAGGTGGCGCTGCACAAGGGGCACTGACGCCCCGATGCCAAGCTGCGCTGGCGCAAGGCGCAGCCTTCTTTTAGGCCCCGCCGCCTGAACAGGCTGGCGGCGGGGCAGAAGCCTGTGATCGACCACTGGATCAGGTTCAGAATCCCGCACCCTGCGCGACAAGGCGGGCCAGACGGGACGAATATTCGTGCGTTACGTGGTTGCGGTCGAAAATGACCAGTTGCCCGCCTGCGTCCACCGAGGGGCAGGCCAGATCGGTGCAAAAGAGATCCGCTGTCTGGATATAAAGGTCCACCACATCGGCGAGGGTGCGGGCCTGCTCAAGAGACGCGACATGGGCTGCCCTGTCGACCACCAAAGGCGCTAGCCGGCCATGCCTTGAATTCTGCAGGAGATAGTTCGAAACATCTTCGTCAAAGAGCGGTCCCTGTTCCAACAGGATCACGCGCACCCCTGCTGCGTGCAGGCGTGCAACCGCCTCTGACAGCTTTTCACGCACGGCGGCTAAGGAGGTTGGGCCGCCATCAATCGCGACGTTTTGCGCGGCGATTGCCGCAGAAAAATTGCCCGTGATCACCACATCGGTGACGCCTTCGATGGCTTCGATTCGCGTCAGGATCTCCCTATGGGTGTCGCTAAAGCAATTCTCGGCATGCATGTTCGTCATACCCAGAACCGGCGGGCAGCCATTGGCCACGAAAGCGACACCGCGAAGTCCGGCCTTCTTCGCGGTTTCGTCCATGCCGGACAGCAAGGCTCCGGCAAGGCTGTCCCCCCAGAGAACAAGCGTGCGGTCGGCGGCCAAAGCGCCAAATTCGCAGGATTGGAACCCAAGTGGACCGTCTTGGCCACAGTCCATGCGGACGTCACGACCCTCGACGTAGCGCAGCAACTCTTTGTCGGCATTCTCAAGCGCCCAGCGATAGGAGGGGATCGAGTCTGGCCGTGTCCCGACCTGAACCGAGATCAGAAGTGCCGACCCAATCGCAACGACCGTTGCCGCAGCGATGGACCAAGACAGCATCCTGACGGGCAGAAGCCGCCGGAACGGGTGTTCGACGATGCGATAGCCGATTTCGGAAAGGACGAACGACAGCAGGACAAGCAGCCAGACGTAGTCTTCAAAGGCAAGGCTGCCGAACCTGTGCTGGAACAGCGCAAATACCGGCTGATGCCACAGATAGGTTCCATAAGATCGCAGCCCGATCCAGATGAGAGGCTTCAGGCTTAGGCCCCGATGGACGAGGCTGCCGTTGCGCGTGAAAAGGATCACCATAACCGTGCCAAGCGTCGGTGGCAGAGCGCCAATTCCGGGAAAGCGTGTGCTTTCGTCATAGGTCAAGATCGCGAAGGCGATGAGGGCAAGTCCCGTTGCGGCCAAAGCCTCGCTTGCGGCCCGTCCAAAGCGGGGCTGTCCGGTTTTCCTGAGGTAGCAGGCAGCCAAGGCCCCGATCAGCAACTCCCAAGCGCGCGCGGGAAGAAGGAAAAATACGCCGCGCGGATCAACCTCCAGCGCTTGTTCTGCAAAGATCAGGCTGGCGATCAGAAGTGTCGCAAGGATTGCCACGGCCTGCCGCCGCCAGATCAGCATCATCAGGAGTGGGAAGAAGATGTAATACTGCTCTTCGACGGCAAGGCTCCATGTGTGCAGCAAGGGCTGGAGGTCGGCCATCGTCTGGAAATATCCGGTGTTGCTCCAGAAGAAGAAGTTCGACGTAAAGGTGACAACGGCAAGGACGCTGGATGTGAAAGTCCCGAGATCGGGGGCCATCAGCCAGAACCAACTGAACGGCAGGCAGGTCAGGATCACCAGCAAAAGCGCGGGCAGGATGCGTCGCGCGCGCCTTTCGTAAAAGCGCCAGAGCGAGAATTCGCCCCGATCCAGTTCGTCTGCAATAAGGGTCGTGATCAGGTAGCCGCTGATCACGAAAAACACATCGACGCCGACATAACCGCCACCGGCAGCGGTAAACCCGGCGTGGTAAAGTATGATCGGCACAACGGCCAGCGCCCGCAGCCCGTCGATCTCAGACCTGTATTTCACTCGATGTCCCTATCCGCCGTATCGCATGCCGCAAGGCGATATTCCGGCTTCCCCGAGCTATCGAAGCTGCGGCCTCTTGCGTCCAAACATGCCACCCATCAAGCTGGTTGCGGCTTGCCCCTTGCTTTTATGTGCCGTTCTGCTGTGGATATGCGACCGTTGCAAGGGGGGCTGATGTCCAGCCTCTTGGTGCAGAGGGCTGTCAGCTATGGCGATCTTTTCAAAATGATCTTTGGCCACGGCACCGATGAGGACAAGGGTTTCAATCCGCCTGCGTTCAAGCGCCATGACCATCACCGGAACCACGCCTTGCCTTGTCGATGAAAACGGCTGACACGGCCTTTTGGACGGCGGGAAATTTCAGCGCCTCTGCAAGAAGTCTGTCCTTTCGGTCGTCCTGCGCGGCAAAGGGATGCCCGTTTGCGTCTGTGCAAAGATGCGAAGTGTCCTGATAGTCGATGCAGATGCGGGCTTGGTCTTGTGCGATCATCACGGCAGAACGGGGCCATGACCGCCATTCGTTCGTGTTCATGGTGATGTGTATCCGATCCGCAGGGATCGGCTGAAACAGGCTCTGACCATCAAAAGCCATTCCCGCAGGGGGATCAAGATCAAGTGCCGAGGCAACCGTCGGCGCAATATCCAGCAGCGACACCAGCCCGTCTGCATTGCGTTCCAGAGTCCGGCGTTCCGCGACAGGCAGGTTTGCCGGAGGTTTCACCAGAAACATCGGATGTATCACGGAATCGGTCAGTTGGGTCAGCCTTGCAAGGTGGTTTTCACCATCAGTTCCGGTGATGCGGCTATCCTCGCCATGATCCCCGGCGCACAGGATGAGGGCGTTGTCATAGCGGCCACTGTCTGTCAGCGCGTCAAGGATCAGGCCGTGGCAGGTCTCGTTGATATAGGACGCCCTTTGCAACCGGTTCCCGATCCTGTCCGGCACGGCACAGGCACTGTTGCTCTGGAAGGGGATATGCAGGCCGTTCAGGTAAACCACCGCCAAAAGCGGGCAGGGCGCCACGCGGATCGTCTGGCAGAAGCGCTCTGCGATCAGATAGTCGTCACAGCTTAGTTCGTTGATGATGGCAAAGCCGCCCTCTTTGGGCGTGAACACCTCGTCAATCGCGGCGCTGTCGAAGAACTGATCGAAATTTGCCCAGCCCAGCAGGCTTGATGTGTAGAACAGCGTTTGCATCCCCCGCGCTTTGGCAAGATCGAAAAGGGTGGGCATGGCATGCAGTGTCGCAAGATCCCGGAACGGGGCGCAGCCTGTCATAAGGCAGGGGATGCTGATGTCGGTGCAGGTGCTGGCGGTCAGGGCATTGGTCGGGGCGATCCAATCGGCTGAACGGCCACCAAGCGCGCAAATCTGCGCGCCCAGCGTCACCAACGCAGAAGCCGAGGATGGCACCTGCCGGCCTGCGGATTCGCTCAGGATGACAAGGATCGTGTCGACCGGCGGCGCTTGGGGAACCGCACGCGGCTGGGGGTGTTTGCGGATTGACTTGTGCAGCCGCCCGTTTGGCAGTCGGCGACCAAGTCTCAGGAAATACTGCTCGACCGTCGATGCGCTCAGGGACGATTTTCTGAAGGACAGGACGATCTGGATCAATCCCGCCAGACCAAGCGATGTCGCGGAGACGGTGATTAGACTTTGCAGATCGGTAAGCAACAGGCAGGCGGCGGCCAGCACGATGAAAGCCGAAAACTTCAGCCAAGGCATGTTCCCGCGCAGCAGCCTTAGGCCCGAACCAAGCCCGCCCTTGTCGCCCGCCTTGATTGGCAGATGCGGCAAAACCGAAAGCAGCGACACACCGAAGAACCGGTATACCGTCAGATTGAGGGACTCATAGGCCGCCCAACCGATCACGATTGCTGCAATCACGATCCCTGCCGCTGGTCCCGACAAAAGCTGGCCGCCGCCGTAGACCAATAAAAGCAGCACCGATTGCCGGACTGCGGCTGCGGCCAGAAACAACGGCACTTGTGCCAGAGTCATCCGCCACGCACCTGACCATAGCACCGCCACGCCAGCAGTGCCGGCAAGGAATGCAAGACTTGTGAGGATCAGATTCAAAGGTTTGTCACCCTCTGGTCAAAAGAGCATTGCTAGGCTGCCTCAAGATGCCCAGAACCGTGGCAAAATGGCTGTCCCAAGTGGGCAAGGCGCCTCGCAGAATCTGGCCCGGATCGCGCAGCCATCCAACAGCCTTGCGGACCGCCTGCGCCCAAGGTTCGGGGTCCGTGACTTTGACATAGGTTGGTAGATCCCGCAGAAATTCACGGCAAACCGGAAGATCATTGGCAATGATCGGACAGCCCAACAGGGCAGCCTCCAGCGCCGGCAGGCCAAACCCCTCGGTAAACGACGGCAAAAGCAGGGCCGCTGACCGGCAAAGCGTCGCTGCCACGGCACTGTCAGGCAGATCGGCGATCTCGTGGATGTGGACGCCGCGCAACGGGCCGCTGTCCAATCCTCTGAAGATCGCTTCGTTGCGCCATCCCCTTCGGCCAAGGATCAGCAATTGCGGCATCGGACGGTCGTCACCTGCCGCGGTCTCGGCTGCAAAACGCTCCCACAGGTCCAGCAAAAGCGCGTGGTTCTTGCGCGCCCCGATAGTGCCAAGGATCACAAAGCTCGGCCTGTCAAAATTGATTTCGGGCGGAAGCGAGGAAAAATCGCCATCCGGTCTTTTTGCCCCAAGATGGGCCACAAGACCGGACGGCACGCGCCCTACGCGGCCTAAGTGATATTCCGCCCTGAGCATGATTCCATGCAGGCCTTTCGCATAGGCCACGACACCACGCCGGTCCGGCAAAGCGATGCTGCGGTGATAATTGACCAGCCCGTAAAGCGGACGGCCCGAGGCAATCAGCACATCCAGATAGGCAAGGCCCACGCGGTTGATACCTGTCACAGGGCCGACACCCACCCCGAAGTGCAGTTCCGCAAGGTCGAAAAGATAGGATGAGGTTGCCAAGTCGAGGTCCGTCGTTTCCGGTTGGGCTGCCTGCGGTTCTGCACAACTGCCATGCTCTTTGTGCCGAAACTCCCGAGTAGCGCCACAGGAAACTGCTGCCGGGTTGTTAAGGATAGCCGCCATTCGCCGCGAAGGTGGGTCATGTCCGCTTTTTCCGATGCTGCAGTATCAGGTCTGCGGCAGCAACACCTGTCAAACCACCCCGACGGCGCGGCGAAGGGTGATGCTGGCCAGCAGGCCCCGACCGTCGCTTCCTGTCTGCAACTGGATTTCCGCCCCGAACAGTGCCGCGATTTCGGCTGTGATCGCCAGCCCAAAGCCGTAGCCAGCCTCATGATCCTTGATCGGGGCAAGCCCCTGCACCGGTGGGCCGCGTCGGCGGCGGCGGGCCTGTGCGATCTGGCTGGCTGAAAGGCCGGGGCCGTTGTCTTCCACTTCCAGCACAACGCCATCAGGATATTCCTTGACCCTGACAGTTACAACCGCGCCATGTCCGGCATAGGCGATGGCGTTGCCAAGAAGATTGTTAAGCAGTTCCGCAATCAGCACGGGTTCCGCCATGGCGTTGGCCTCATCCGGGCCTTCAAACCCCAGATCAACCTCGCGCTGAAGGGCCAGCGGCACCATTTCGGCGGTCAACTCTTTGGCGATAGTGACGATGTTGACTGATTGCAGCGCGACCACTCCGGTTGCCGCATCAACGCGCGCCAGAACCAGAAGCTGCGCCAGTACCCGCTCTGCACGTTCCAGCGCGGTTTGCGCCTTGGCGGTGGAAGCCGCCATCTGCTGGGGTGTTTCGCTGCGATCAATCAGGGCCAGTTGTGTCCGCACGACCGCCAAAGGCGTCCGCAACTGGTGGCTGGCATTGCCGGTAAAGTTCCGCAGCGCATCCAGTGCGGTGTCCAGCCGTGCCATGAACGAGTTGATTGCCTGCACCAGCGTCGAAACCTCTTGCGGAACGTCGGCCGTCACCGGTCGCAGATCATCGGGCGAGCGTTCGGCAATAATCGCGCCCAGACGGTCCAGCGGCCGCAAGGCCAAAGTGACGGCAAGCCACACGATGCAGGCCACACCAAGGATCAACACCGCCAGCCGTATGGTTGACCGAACCAGAATGGCCTTTGCCAGGGCTGCGCGTGCCAAGGTCGATTCCGCAACTGTGACAGAAAAGGCGATCGACCGTTCTCCGGTCGAAACCTCGCGCACAAGCGTGGCGCTTCGGATGCTCACGTCGCGATACCGGCCATCGGAAAAGGCCAGCCCCGCCAGAGTGGGCGGCAGCACAGCAAGATCGGCATATCCGGTGAGAAAGGTTCCAACCGGCCCATCGACCCGGTAGAACACCTTGTCCTGCGCCGTTGATGTCAACATTTCCAGCGACGAGTAAGGGATGTCGACTTCAAGCGCGCCGGTTTCATCGACCGTCACCCGTTCGGCGATTGCAAGGGCCGATCCGACAAGAACACGATCAGACACGCTTTGCGCTGTTCGCAGCGCCTCGCGCCATGTGTCGGCCAAGGCCAGCAGACCGATCACGGCTGTGGCCACAAACAGCCAAAGCAACAGGCGGCGGCGCAGCGAATATGCGGACATCAGCGCTCAGCCGCTTTTTCCAGCAGATACCCGATGCCCCGCACGGTCCGCAAATTCAGCCCATAGGCGACGATCCTGCGCCGGATACGCGACACATATTGCTCGATTGCATTATCCGACAGCATGTCCTCCAACGAGGTCAAGGACTGCACGATGGCCTCTTTGGTCACGACTTTGCCCGCGCGGGTCAGCAGCAATTCCAGCAAAGCCCGTTCGCGGGGCGGCAGGTCCAGCGCGTGATCGTCCGCCGAAAACTGCCGGGTCGTCAGGTCAAGCGACAAGGCGCCCAAGGTCACCGTCGCTGACCGCAAACCTGCCTGACGCCGCAACAATGATCGGACACGGGCTTCGAACTCGCGCACGTCAAAGGGTTTGGCCATATAGTCATCCGCCCCCAGATCAAGCCCGCGCACCCTGTCTTCTGCGGCACCGCGCGCCGTCAGAATCATGACAGAGGCCGGATTGGCCCGCGCCCGCATCGCGCGCAGAACCTCAAGCCCCTCCATCTGGGGCAGATTCAAATCGAGGATGACAAGATCGAACTGCTCGACCGCGGCCAGCGCTTCGGCCGAAGCGCCGTCATGCACACAATCCACAGCATAGCCAGATGAGGTCAGAAGCGTCTTCAACGCTTCGGCCAAAGGCAAATCATCTTCTACCACCAACAAACGCATCGCGGCCCCTCCCAAGGCCAAGCTAGGCCGAAACCTCGCGGTTGTGAACCGCAGGTTCATCCGGCAAACTGAAATGATGCGAAATGCTCTTGGTCTGATCCTGTTCGGCGTCTTGATAGCTGCCCCCAGCTTTGGGGAAGTGCTGACCTATCCGTCCAAGGACGGCGCGGCGCAGGATGAGCTGGTGATCTATTCCACGCTGGACATCCGTCTGGCCGCCCCGCTGATTTCGGCGTTTCAGCGGGGCCATCCGTCCGTTTCTGTGCGCTACGAAGATTTGCTGGCGGGCGAGATTGCGGCGCGCGTGATCTCCGAGACGGCTGCAGGAAAGCCCACGGCCGATTTTGTGTTTTCGTCGGCCATGGATATGCAGATCAAACTGGCGAATGATGGCTATGCTCAGCCCGTGGCCGTTCCGGCTGCGCGTAATTGGCCGGATTGGGCCAATTGGCAAGACACGGCCTTTGCCCTGACCTTCGAGCCGGGCGTTCTGGTTTATCACAAACCGAGCTTTCCAGATGGACCGCCGCAATCGCGGCTGGAGTTGATGGCCTGGCTAAGGCACGCCCCGCCAGAGATGCAGGGCAAGACAGGCACCTATGACATCGAACAGTCGGCGGTCGGTTATCTGTTTCTGGCCCGCGATGCCGAGCATTTTCCCGATATCTGGTCACTCTTGCGCGTCATGGCGGCGGCAGGGCTGCAGACCTTTCCCACCAGCCAGGACATCATCGACCGCGTGGCGGATGGCCGCTTGGTCCTGGGCTATAACATTCTTGGATCTTATGCCGCCGATCAGGCGCGGCTTGAACCTGATCTGGGGTTGGTGCTTTTGCGCGATTTCACGGTTGTGGTGTCTCGCGTAGCCTTGGTGCCGCGTGCGGCCGCCTCGCCCGAATTGGGGACCGAGTTTCTGGCTTTTCTGATGAGCAAAGAGGGGCAGACGCTGCTTTCAGAAAAGCTGCGCCTGCCGGCGGTCAGCCTTGAGGTCTCGGGGGCCAACAGCGCCCGCGCCATGCAGGCCGCCTTGGGCGACCAGTTGCGGCCGGTGTCGGTCAGTCCGGGGGTTTTGGTGTATCTTGATCAGGCCAAGCAGAGGCGGTTCTTCCGGTTGTGGCGCAGCGCCTTGGGTTTTGACTGACGCTGTCAGCCAGATGACAGGAATATGTGGTGAAATTGCCCACGGGCTTGGCACGAGGAGGTGCCACCCCTGAAAAGTTGCACGAAAATCCGTGCTTTGGGAGGAGAATCAGAATGAAACACACGCTTTTGGGCGCTGTCTTTGCGGCTGCTTTCGCAGTTCCGGCCTTTGCTGGCGATTACATGATCATGGCACCGGCAGCACCGGGCGGCGGTTGGGACAGCACCGCACGGTCTATGCAGGAAGTCATGCAGGCCGAAGGGATTTCGGCTTCGGTTCAGGTGCAGAACGTCCCCGGCGCGGGCGGCACCGTGGGTCTGGCACAGTTCGCTTCGACCACTTCGGGCGATGCCAGCCAGTTGATCGTCGGCGGTTATGTCATGGTTGGTGCGATCCTGACCAACGAATCTCCGGTGTCGCTGGCCGACGTCACCCCGATTGCGCGCCTGACCGGCGAGGCCGTGGGTATCGCCGTTTCGGCGTCCAGCCCGATCCAGAACATCAACGAGTTGATCGAGATGATGAAGGCCGATCCGGGTTCGGTATCCTGGGCTGGCGGTTCGGCGGGCGGCGTGGACCACATCACCGTGGGCCTGTTGGCAAAAGCGGCGGGCATCGACCCGACCAAGATCAACTACGTGGCCTTCGCGGGCGGTGGCGAGGCGTTGGCGGCGATCTTGGGCAATCAGGTGACTGTGGGCATTTCCGGCGTGGGCGAGTTCCTGCCGCAGGTCGAGGCTGGCGCGATGCGGATGCTGGCGGTTTCGACGGCCGAGAAATGGGCAGGCACCGATGCGCCGACGCTGATGGAATCGGGCTATGACGTGAACGTGCAGAACTGGCGCATGGTTGCGGCGGCTCCGGGCCTGTCGGACGAACAGAAAGCCGCTGTGACGGCGGATATCGACAAGCTGGTGAACTCGGCTGGCTGGAAGTCGCTGCTGGAAACCAAAGGCTGGGCCAACACCTACCTGTCGGGCGCTGATTTCGACGCGCAACTGGCCAAAGAGATCGAGGCCACCACTGCCGTGTTGAAAGACATCGGTCTGGTGAAATGACCAAGGTCTATATTGCAACCGAGCGTCGCCCCAATGGGGCGGCGTTCATTGTGGCCGCAGGGTTGGCGGCCTTGGGTGCGCTGCTGATCTGGCAGGGTGGGGCCATTCCCGACAAAGGCGGCTATGCGGGCATCGGCTCGGGCGATGTGCCAAAGTTTGTGGGCTACGGCTTGCTGGCTCTGGCTTTTGGGCATGTGTGGTCGGGTCTGCGCCATGGCACCACCGGGCGGCTGCATCCGCAGTTTGTGCCGGTGTTGTGGATCGTGGCAGGGCTTGCGTTGCAACTGGTCCTGCTGTGGCCTGCGGGGTTTACTGTGGCCTCCGGCCTGTTGTTCGCCTTTACCGCCGCTGGCTTTGGCAAGCGCAATCTTGGCCTGACCCTTCCGATTGGCCTTGCGCTGTCGCTGCTGATTTACGGCGTGTTTGATCAGCTTTTGAAGCTGAAACTTCCGGCGGGGCTGCTGGAAAACCTGATTTTCGGGGGCTGAGATGACCACGTTCGATTTCTTGTTGCAGGGTCTGGCCGTGGCTATGGACCCGATGATCCTGTTTTATGCGCTGATCGGCGTGACCCTTGGCACCGCCGTGGGCGTGCTGCCCGGCATCGGTCCGGCCTTGACGGTGGCTTTGCTGCTGCCCGTCACATACGGCCTTGATCCGGCGGGATCGCTGATCATGTTTGCGGGGATATATTATGGCGGCATGTATGGCGGATCGACCACCTCGATCCTGCTGAACACGCCGGGCGAGTCCGCGTCGATTGTGACGGCACTGGAGGGCAACAAGATGGCCCGCGCCGGACGCGGCGGGCCTGCGCTGGCCACCGCTGCCATCGGCTCTTTCGTAGCAGGTCTGTTGGCCACCTTGGCGCTGGCCTTCCTTGCGCCCTATGTCGTGAAGCTGGCGCTGGTGTTTGGCCCGCGTGAATATTTTGCGCTGATGCTGCTGGCCTTTGTCACCGTCTCTGCGGCCTTTGGCGACAGCACGTTGAAGGGGCTGACCTCGCTTTTCATCGGCCTGTCACTGGCCCTTGTCGGGATCGACCAGCTTACAGGGCAGGCGCGTCTGTCCTTTGGCGTGCCAGAGCTGCTGGATGGGGTTGAAGTCACCACCCTTGCCGTCGCGCTGTTCGCCATTGGCGAGGCGCTGTTCGTGGCGTCGCAGGGCAATGTGGGTGTGGAAACGGTTGAGGCCGTGAAAGGGTCTGTCTGGATGACGCGCGCCGATTGGGCGCGGTCGTGGAAGCCGTGGTTGCGCGGCACGGCCATCGGCTTTCCCATCGGGGCCATGCCTGCGGGCGGGGCTGAGATTGGCACGCTGCTGTCCTACGCCACCGAAAAGCGGCTGGCCAAGAACCCCGAGGAATTCGGCCACGGCGCGATTGAAGGCGTCGCGGGGCCAGAGGCCGCCAACAACGCCTCTGCCGCCGGAACCTTGGTGCCGCTGCTTACGCTGGGCCTGCCGACATCGGCCACCGCCGCTATCCTGCTGGCCGGTTTTCAGCAATTCGGCCTGCAACCGGGACCGCTGCTGTTTGCCACCTCGCCGCAACTGGTCTGGGGTCTTATCGCCAGCCTGCTGATCGCCAACGTCATGCTTTTGGTGCTGAACCTGCCGATGATCCGGCTGTGGGTAAAGCTGCTGACCATCCCGCGCCATTGGCTTTATGCCGGAATTTTGCTCTTTTCCACGTTAGGCACCATCGGGATGAATCCGTCGCCGGTAGAGCTGGGCATGCTGCTGATCTTCGGCGTCATGGGCTTTCTGATGCGGCTTTACGGCTATCCGATTGCGCCGGTTGTGGTGGGATTGATCCTTGGGCCGATGGCAGAACAGCAGTTGCGCCGCGCCCTGTCGATTTCGCAAGGCGACTGGACCACGCTGGTTTCAACGCCGGTGGCCGCGGGGATACTTCTGGTGGCGGCCTTGGCGCTGATTGTTCCGCTGGTCATGCGTCTGCGCGGAAAAGGCGCCGTCTTGGCACAAATCGCAAGTGACGAGGACTGACGGGGTCTTTCCCTTGCCAAGTGCTATCCTGCGAAGAAGGACCCCTCCAACTGTAATGCGGCTGGGGGCGTCGAGCGTCTCCTGACTGCAAAGATAGGTATGCTTGCGATCGGTGCGGTGGGTGCAGGTTTTTCGGATTTGCGGTTGCTCTCGGCGGAAGTGGATCGGCTTGCCCGCCCGTCAGATGTTCCGGACGCGGAAGCCCTCATTACGGCGAGCGTCTTTGGCATGTCTGTCGGCATCAAGGACAAAGGGCGCTTCCGTGCCTTGATCGATGCAGGTCATACCCCGGCGACCACCTTGAGAAACCCCAAGACCGGGGTGGCAAATCTCTTTGTGACTGCGGCCGACATCGCGGCTTTTCATCGGCGGTTCGTGACCATGCGCACGCCTTCTGCCGAAACGGGGCGGGCGATTCCGGGGCTTCGTTTGGAGCTAAAGCGGGCAGGGGTGGCGGTGTTCTTGCCCGACGGGCAGGATTTTGGGCGCCTGTACCTGCGGGCAGAGGTTGAGGCGGCCTTGGGGCGTTAAAATCCGCGCAAGATGTGGAACTCGGCATGCTTGGTCGAAATGGGCCGTGCAGCCCGGATACTGCCTGATTCAGCGCCTATGAAAACCGTTACTAATCAACAGCATGCGTGCCAATCCACAGGGTTCTTTCACCTCATCAACGAAACCCTCTTGACTGGGGTGAGCAGTCAAAACGGCCAAAACGAGCACGCTTATGGTATTTCATCAAAACTGCTGAAATACCATAAACGTGCTCACCCTGCCGATTCGACATGGGATCTTTCGAATATAATTGTTTAATTACAAATGGTTGCGGGCGCATTTTTCAACCCTTCAGCATATGCGTGCTCGCTCAAACCATAAGCGTGCTCACCCCAGGGATTACATGGCGCTGAAATGCAAAAGGCCCGCCGAAGCGGGCCTTTAAGATACTGATAAGAAGTGTTTTTTATTCTTCGTCGTCGAGCAGGAGCTTGAGCAACTGGGCTTCAGAGAACGCCTCGCGATAGTCATCCACGCTGAACGGCGAAAAGCCCAAACTCAGACCGCTTTTCTGGGCGAATGCTTTCTCGAAGTAGGAAATGCTGATGTCCTTGTGGCCATCCATCTTGCAAAGGGTCAGGGCTTCGATGACGAGTTCGATGACCAATCCCCAACGATTGCCACAGGCAAAAGCCAGCCTTTCACAGAAATCCTTCGTGCCCAGAGGCGCGAAGTCAACATCGCCCTTTTCCCCGTAAGCGAAACAAAGGTTGTTCATCTCTTCCAGGTCATCTAAGCCGCCGATCTTTTCGAAGTGCACAGGAAAGAGGAGTTCCTTCAACTGAACATAAGGATTCACGAAGGTCGCCAAGTCCGGCACGCCTGACAGGATCAAGACAAACGGCCAACGCTTGTGTTTGCAGAGGGACTTGAAACCATCAAGCACCTTTGCGTTAGTCGTCTTGCCGGTTTCCGTGAACATATGCTGGCATTCATCGAAATGAATTCCGATGACACCCTGCAGCCGCGCCTGTTTCTCGACCTCGTTCCAGATATGGCTCTGCGTCCTTTGGGCACGCATCGGTGTCCCTAGGGCTTCGAGCACTTCGATTCCGAGATCTTTCCAGCTGAGCATGCCGGACAAAGTACATTCGACAAATCGGGCGGGCATCCCGCTCGGCAGCTTGACGCCCTCGGCATTGAACTTTTCGACCACGGAGTTGACCTCTTTGGTCTTGCCTGACCTCGACTCCCCTGTGACAATCAGGCCGCGGGCCTCGAAAGGTTTCCCAATATCGAGCTTCGTGAAATAATCCGTGACGACGTGTTCCATCTGCTGGTCCAAAAGTTCCCGACGCGGAAACCGGTAATATGCCTCGAGTAAAGGTTTCCGGATGTCGCGCTTCTCTTTGTTCAGATAACTCATTCAAGCCTCTTGAGGTTTACGGGGCGGCCAAAGATTTCCTTTGGAGGCTCGGCGGGTGATGATGGTTTTTGGGGTTTCTTTGCCGACGCGCGTTTCTTTCCAGCACCCTTGGCCGTCTTTGGCGGTATGGTTTCGCAATCCTCGTCGGTCATGTTCTCTTTGTTCATGGCGTGCGGCGGTTTGGGCCCCGGATCGACGACCTTGCCTTCGATGATACCATTGCCGCCGGTAAAGTCGAAAATCTTGCCGTCGGGGCGTGCCGCAGTGATTTGTCCAGCCCTGGCCGCGCCCTCGACACCCTTCGACGCAATGATGCGGGCTCCTTTAAAGACTTGCCGCGCTTTCGCCTTGATTTCCGCGCGGGTCTGATAGCTGCGAGCCAAGTTCTTTTCGACGCCGATGCTGTCCAAGAGCTCCCGACGTTCGCGGCGGACCTTGGCCAGCCGGTCTTCATGAATTTCTGTCGCGGCAGGGTCCTCCTTGCGGTATGCGCGGACCAGATGCAGCACTTCGTTGACCGTCATGTCAGCGAAGACGGAACTCTGGAGTTGCACGCGGATCGGAGCCGTGGTCCGGGGCAGCACAACGGTGGCCTCATTCAAATTGTCCGGGTCCACATAAACCGAGACCTGACGCTGCCGGGAACGGTCATAGCCCTGGGTATCTTCGATCGCCTGCTGCAGTTCGGGCGAGTTGAACCAGATGCCCGAGAAGACGCGCACGCCCTCGGAGGTCGGGATAACCTTTTCCTCCCAGCACAGGTGGATACGACGCAGGTCTGGATCCATCGGTTCGAAGATCTCTCGTGTCTTGTAGACCTCTTCATAGACTTCAGCCGGGCGCCGTCCCCACATGCCGAACCCGTGATGCCGCATCGATGGAAGCTCGTCGATGTAGAAGCAGGTCAGGAGTTGGTAGAGGGTATCGATGTCCAAAACCCCGCTTTTGTTGGCGTCATAGCCAGGCAGATCGCCGGGGCGGCGACCGGTGTAGCCGTGCAAGAGTTTCAGGAGCACGGACTCAAGAGTCCCGAAGTGGCGTTCGATGAACGGCTTGTCGGTCGGCGAATAGACCCTGACATCCACGGAAACACCGCCGGCTCCCAGGACGGCGGATTTGACGGCGGCATTGCGAAGGCCCGGGCCGTTATCCGTCTTGACCATTCCGAGGCCAACGGCGTCCGCGACCAAACCCGAGCAGCCGTAGCGGATCTTCTCCTTGGATTTGTCCCGCGTTGCCATCCGCAGCAGGGCCAGGGTGGCTTCCGCGCGGGGCTCGTCGCTGATCACCCAGGCAAGCGGCATCCGCGTCGCGACATCCAGCATCACGAGCAAGGTAAGACGGGTCTTGATAATCTTGTCCGCGTCTTCCAAGGCCCGCTTTTCCGGATCGCCAAGCTTTTCCCACAGACCGCAAACCTTGGCCGTCACCACAAGCGACAGGTGGACCTCATCAATTTCGGTCAGTTCACCGATCATCAGGGCGCGGATATCCGTGCTGCCCCGCCCGAGCTTGGATTTTGCCGCCCGTTCGCCCTTGTCCCTGATTTCGGCCTCTGTGGTAGAGAACAATTCCTTTTGATGAAGCGACAGGGTTGTCTGCGACGGTGTCTGTAGCTGCGGCAGGTCGTTTGCCTGCCGCTTCTTGTTCACCGCGTTGAGCTCGGCGGTGAGATGATTATGGATGTTGGCGACCGAGTATTCTTTTGCTTCACGCGCAAAGTGTTCGATCGCTTCCGTCATCATGTCACGGATCAGCCAGGTAATCCTGCGGCGACGATTTCCTTTCAGATGATCCAGAGGGATCAGCGCTGCAATGGGGTCAGCCGCCGCCTCAGTAATGGATTTGGGAACGCATCCCAGATACGCATTGTAATATTCGTTCAGTTTTCGGCCTTTGGGCAGCTGCCAAATCAGCCTGTTTCCCCCGCAGGGCGCATTTACGTGGATCTTCTTTCCGAAATAGGTGCTGGCCAGGTTCGCGATGCGTTCACGCAGCTCGAGGTCGTCCAGTTTCCGTTGCGACAGTTGATAGTCCGGATCGTCCTTTTCCTGCCGGATCGCGTCGTGGATTTCTGCGATCGCCGCGCAAATGGCCAACTTAAATGCGCCGTTCTCTTGCTGCTTGGTCGGTAGGGCTTCGACCGCTTGGTAAGTCCCCAGCCGCAGCTGCGCCTTGGCCGAGGTGACAGACATTGGTTTCTTGAGGCTCAGACCGGGCTGCTTGAGGAGCCGCGCCAGCATAACGTAGGGAAGAAACTCTACCCGACCCGACGCTTGGTCTGCCGCCTCATAGCCGTGATCGGTCTTGCGATTTACGACCACTGTCCGGGCGTTAACCGTAAGCTCAGTCCCAGGGGAGAGGTCATATCGCGGCGCAATGTTCATCAGGCAACCCACACGCGGGAATGTTCCCAGATGACGTTGTCCCAGTCAGCTTGCAGTTTCCTCTGGGCGATCAAGCGATAGCAGGCCTTGAAGGCCCGGGCTTGTGACACGCTGACAAGCGGGAACAGGTCGCGCATGAACCACAGCGTCCGGCACCTATGTGCCGCTTCAAGAACCTGCTCATCGGCTTCGGGATCGCGATGTTCCGAAATCTTCCACATCCGGAACATGTTTTCCCGGCGCTGGCGGGTGTAGGTGCTGGCATCGGACACGATCATGTCGTCTGCGATCTTCTCCTTCAGGGTTGCCTCGGCGATCCGATCGATATGGCGCCATGCCTTTTCCTTTTCGAGGCTCGCACGATAGCGAACGAAGACGAGGCGACGGTGCCCGTTGCGCAATGTGATCAAAAAGTCATGCGTGTAGGGCACACTCCGGTTTTCTTCCTTGCTGTAATACCAGACTGTGCAGGGTTGAAACCTGATGTCGTAGGTTTCCGGATCGAGGAGCCCTTCAATCCCTACGGCGAATTCGGCAGCGCTTTCGGTGATGCCGACTTTCGGCTTCCACTGGTTCGCCTCGGTTCGATAGGTGAACCACAGATGGTGCGAGACAGCGCTCCGCGATCCGGGATTGCGCACTCCATCAAAGGGCAGCACCCCGAAGATGCCCGGCAGGACGATTTTGGACGCCTTGGGCAGTTTCGGTGGGCTGTGGTTCCAACTGTCGTGGTCGAAGTACTGTTCAGACATGTCTCGATCGTTCTCGGCCAACTGCCGAGTTTCTGTGATGGGGGATGATTGGTCGGGTAGGGTGTGGCGCGTCTGCTCGCGCTAAGCTGACCGCATGAGGTGATCAGTCAGCGATGTCGGCCTCCAACGGATTGGGCCGCGGCATGGTACAGGGTGCGGGGCGGCGGTTCATGGGAGAATCTCCAGTTCGATCTTTCGGTGCGCAAATGCCAGACGGCAGAGTGGGAGTCAAATTTCGCTTCAAAATCAGTAATTTAGAAAAAAACTTCGACCTGACGTTTTTTCGCAGACTTGGGCGATGATGCGCGATTGCTGTGTTGCGAAGTTCCCGATCCATATCGCTCTCTGGTCGCCCGCAGATGTGGCGCGCTGTTTTACGTCCTGACCCAGAGTATATTTCGGGACGACCGTGCCGCACATCGGTGCAGCCGGCCGAGCCTGTGGATTCCGCTTCGGTTAAATCAGCGCGGGGCCTACGCCTGGGGAAACCTTCGCTTTGGCCCATTGGAAATGCTGCGAGGTCCATGGCTGGATGGCCCGAGGGACGTCTGGGTCCCTCGTACAAACGGCACGCCGCAAGAGCCCGGACCCATTCACGCTGATATCGTGAGAGACAATGCGCCTGACACGCAGTGCCGCCTCCGTATGGATGCCAAGACGTTTGCCCAAGGCATCAATGGTGATTTCCCCGTACATGTAGCGTTGCGCGTTCCACTGGATGACGGCCTCGGTCGCGAAGAGCCACATCAGCACGGATAGTCGGGTCCGATGAAGCTGCGTCCCGGATGTCGGAGAGAATTGCTTCCGGCACTGGCGGCATTGGAAAAGGTCCCTTTTCGGCAGCATGTTAACAGAGTGGTCACCACATGCCGGACAACAAACTCCATCGGGCCAGCGGATGGCAATAAAACGATCCCGGCAGGAGATTTCGTCAGGAAAGGCCGTTTTGACGCCACCTTCCGGCAGCTGCAAATACATCATCATGTTCTGCAGGCGTGCCAGTAAATCGGGATGCAATACATCCTGCCTGGCGGTAGGGTCGAGACTGTTGGTCATACTGATCGCGCGCATTTTCGCCTTGGCAGGCAGCTTGACGCATCATGGGCTGCGAATTTTGACGAAGGGAAGGGGCGAACGGGAAGAATTCCGGATTGGCCTATTGGCATCAAACCCGGCCTGCGATTTTTCTTCCATTTGGTGCCGGGTGACGGGGCCTTCGAGCTGGCTTCGGAAAGCGATCTACCGCTTCCTCCATGCGAAAAAGTCTCCAGATTCTACGCGTTTTCCTACGGCCTGCATTCCGATGCGCGCACGCTGCCCCATGCTGACTTGTGTCCTGCGGGTCGGTCATGCAGGCTTTTCGCCAACCGTATCGAGATCAGAAAAACCATGTCGAAAAAGACCCTGAACGCGGAAAATCTGGAAAAACTCGGGGCCGAACGCCTTGCGACCCTGGTCATGGATCTTGTTCAGGGCAGTGCGGCACTTCAACGGCGGGCGCGGATGGAACTCAGTGCCGCGCAGGGGCCGAAAGAGATTGCTGCCGATCTGCGAAAGCGTTTCGCATCGCTGAGCCGGTCCACGAGCTACATCGACTGGCGCAAGCAGAAGGCCTTTGTCAAAGACCTGACCGGTCTGGTTTCCATGGTTGAGACCGGCGTCGCCCCGCAGGACGCGGACGAGGCCTTTGATCTGCTGTGGTCTTTCCTGCAGCTGGCGCCGTCGATCCATGCCCGCACCGATGACAGCAACGGTGCGGTGGGCGATGTGCTGCGCAGCGCGGTGGCGCTTCTCACCACGATTTCCCCGAGGTTGACCGTCAAGCCAACGCTTCTGGCCGGGCGTATCCTCGATGCCGTGGCCGACGCGGGCTATGGCGAATTTGATGGGGTCATTCCGGCCATGGCCGAGGCGCTGGGGGCGGAGGGGCTTGCACACCTCAAACAGATCACCGAGGCATGGGCCTCGGCTGCCCCGACGCCGCAGGAAATTGCGCAGTTTCGCCAGTTCGGGCTATCGACCTCACCCCTGGATCGTGCACGCCGTCAAAGGCAAAGCACCGCCTCGATCATCCTTGCCGACATCGCCGATTTGCAAGGCGATGTGGATGCCTATATGGCGCGATATTCTACCGAGCAGTTGACCTATGGCACCATTGCCCCCGACGTGGCGCGCCGCCTGATCGACGCGGGTCGGCTGGACGAAGCCCTTATCCTCATCCAGCGAGCCCGCGCCGCCGAAGAGGGAAAATCCTTCCGCGCATCCCGTTACGAACTGGATGAGGTCTATGAGGATTGCCTGCAAAAGATGGGCAAGCTTGATGATCTGAAGGTCCATCTGTGGGCCACCTTCCAAGAAACGCTCTACGCTGGCAGCTTGCGAAAATACCTGAAAATGCTGCCGGATTTTGAGGACATGGAAGCTGAGGAGCTGGCGCTTTCCCACGCCGAAACCCACCCCCACCTCGGCGCCGCGATCCATTTCCTGCTTGCATGGCCTGATTTACGCCGCCTTGCAAAGCTGGTGATAGCCCGTGCGGAGGACCTGGACGGCAACTCCTACGAAACCCTGACAGCCGCCGCCGATACGCTTGAACCCGACCACCCGCTTGCCGCAACTTTGCTGCGCCGCGCCATGATCACAGACACGCTCGACGGAAGCAAAACCAAACGCTACCGCCACGCCGCACGTCACCTGTCGGAATGCCAGTCCTGCGCTGCGGCGGTGGAGGAGTTCGGCAGGTTCCCGGACCACGGAGAGTTCCTGGCGGCTTTGAAGAAGAAGCACGGGCGCAAGTATGGATTCTGGGAACTGGCGGAAGGGTGAAGTCTGCCCATTGCGGTCCCTCGGCTAGCTCTCGTCATTTGCTCGAAAATACTCGAAGCAGACATTTGATCCGAAGATCAAGCGAGAGCGGGCATCACCAGCCGGCAAACTTAACCGTGACGTTAACGTCAATCCGGCCTGCCAAGAGGTCCTGAATCGCTGCATCCAGCAGGACCAGACCATGGTTGATCTCGGCCTCGGTTATGGTCAACGGTGGGGTCAATTCCAGAACGTTCGAGGACGGCCCAACGCAATAGACCACAAGGCCAAGCTCGTAGGCTCGGAACATTAAGGCGGCGGTCGCTGCGGCATCACTGGGTAGTTTTGTTCCAGAATTCGAAATCTCCACCCCAATCGCAAGGCCGCGCCCGCGCACGGCCGCAATCGAGTCGTGCCGGCGGGCCAGATCTTGCAAGCTGGCTAACAAGATTTTTCCCTTGCGCGCGGCTTCGTCAGGCAGCGATTCCGCCGTGAGGGTGTCGAGGACTGCGAGGCCCGCCGCCGCGCAAACCGGATTTCCGTGCAGGGTTTGCATGGCGAAGGCCGTTGCACAATCCATAACCCACTGTGGCCCGATAACCGCTGACAATGGCAGTCCGCAGCCCAGCCCTTTTCCAAGCACTAGCAGATCGGGCCGGAATCCCTCGTGCTGAAAGGCGTGTAAGCGCCCGGTGCGGCCAAGCCCGACCTTCACTTCGTCGCTGATTGTCAGGATACCATGCTTGCGGCAGAGCGCATCCAGTCGGGCCAGAAAGCCCGATGGCGGCACAACAAGGCCGCCATCCGACAAGATAGGCTCAAAAATACAGGCGGCAATCGTCTGAGCGCCAACCAAGGCAAGTTGGTCTTCCAATTCCCGCAGAATCGCATCGGCATCGGGGCCAGACGGATCTGCGCCCGGATAGGGTAGCTGGATCAGCCCATCGGCCTTGTCCGAGGCCAGCGTCGGATGACCCGATACGGCCATCGTACCAAGGGTGCAGCCGTGATAGGCTCCGGCAAAGCCGATGATGCCCTGCCGCCCGGTTGCGCGGCGGGCTGCGCGGATGGCGGTTTCATTGGCGTCTGAACCAGAATGGCCGAGCCAGACCTTTTGCGGCTGGTCTGATGGGAATAGCGCAATCAGTCGCTCGGCCAGTGCCGTTGCCGGACCATTGGCCGATGACAGGACCGAGGCCCCGGCCGGATCTGAAACGGCGGCACTGACTGCCGCTACCAGCGCGGGATGGCCATAACCAAGGCTCGCCGCCCCCCACGCTGCAGAAAGGTCAATCACCTCGCGCCCGTCGTCGGTGCGAAGGATGGCGCCCTTGCCGCCAACCACAGCCTGTGGAAAGAAACGCAGCTTCTGCACCCCTGCGAGTGCTGTCGTATCGCGCGCGTAAAGCCCGTTCATGCCATGGCGTCCACCGTCAGGCGTAGACACCGCTCCAGCCGCTCCGCCCATTCGGCAACGCCTTCGGCAGAGGCGATCAGTTCGTGCCGGACCTCGATCAACAATGCTGGCAACCCGCGCGCATCGCCATGCACGGGCACCGTGTAATCATCATGGTCGATGCGGTAAGGCTCATTATCGCCGATCACCAGCCCGTCCTCTTGGGCAAGGGCCTGCATCAGGTGGCCTGCGAACTCGGTCGCCGCGGCGTAAAGGACGCCAGCGTGCCAAGGCCGGGCCACGCCCTTATAGACGGGGGTATAGCTGTGCACCCCGACGACGAAGGTTTGCTTGCCTGCCGCGCAACGCAGATCAAGGCGGCGGCTGACAGCCGATTGAAACGGGTGAAAAAGGGTATCCAGTCGCTCGGCCCGGTCGACGGTGGCAAGACCCAGGTTGCCGGGAATGGCGGTCGACTCGCTGGTTTCAGGGATAAGCGAGGCATTGTCCAAGGGCCGGTTGCAATCCACCACCAGCCGCGAATAGCTGGTGTGAAACAGCGGCGCATCCAGCCGCGCCGACAGATCGCGCGCCAAGGCCAGCGCGCCGATGTCCCAGCCGATATGCCGCAGCCGTTCCGATTTCGGCAGGCCCAGATGGGCCAACCGCCGGGGAATGCGCGGCAAGGCGTGTTCGCACAGCAGCAAAAGATCCGATGCGCCGTCCGGGTTGATGACGCCGTAGGGTGGCGGCTCGTCAAGATCAAGCAAGGTCGCCGGGGCCGAAATGGGGCGTGTCAGCATCAATAAACCTCCGCATAGCGGCGGCATAGCGCGGTATCATCAAGGCCCGAAACGATTTCCAGTTCCTTCTCGCGCATGCCCTTCCAGCATTCAAGGAAGGTGGGCGACATCCAGCCGCGGACCACCGGATCGGCGTCAAGTGCCGCCAACGCCTCGGGTAGGCTTGTGGGCAGACGCCGGATGCCAAGGCGGGTGCGGTCTTCGGCTGACATGTCGTCAGGATCGCCCTTGATGATCGGCGGAGTTTCGAGCCCGGCTTTCAGCCCCTCGATCCCGGCGCGGATCAGCATGGCCAGCGAGAGATGTGGGCTTGCCGTGGCATCGGCGGCACGGAATTCCATGTTGAACGCGCGCGAAGGGTCGTAGCCCGGTCGCTCCGACGTGGGGCAGATCCGCAAGGTCGCCTCACGGTCCTTTTCGCCCAAGGTCGTCCAAGAGGCCGCCCAATTATGCGGCTTCAGACGCTGATACGACACGGCGCTGGGGGCTGCCAGCGCCGTCAGCGCCGCCATGTGCCGTACGATACCCGCCGCAAAAGCCCCGGCCTGAGCCGACAGCCGCCCGGGGCGGCTGGCGTCTAATGTCACCGGATTTCCCTGCAGATCGGTCAGCGACAGGTGAATATGAACGCCATTTCCCACGCCGTCGGGGTCGGTCTTTGGGCAAAAGCTGGCTTGCCAGCCCATCGTTGCAGCCAGTTCGCGTGTGATTTCACGGATGGTCACGGCCCGGTCTGCCGCCCGCACGGCATCAGAAGGGCCACAGACGATTTCAAACTGGTCGCGACCATATTCGGGCAGGAAGCATTCCGGGTTGCAACCTGCCGCATCCAAAGCGGCCATCAGCATCGGGCCAAATGGATCGGCGCGGCGTTGGGCCGAAAGCCCAAAGGACGGCGCTGCGGGCCAACTGGCTCCCAATATCTGAAATTCCTGTTCAAACGCCGAGACGACGCGCAGGCCCATAACCTCAAGGTCGGCCACTGCCGCCTTGAGCATGGAGCGCACGCAGCCTTCCCACGGTGTGCCATCCAGATTGGTGATGTCGGAATGGTAGAAATGCAGCGGCGTGCGCCCGCCGAAGCCTTCCACCCGCACCCCGGCCTCGCGGTCAGGGATCAACCGCAGATCGCCCGATGATCCGAAGGGGTTGGGGCTGGCGATTTCGTCAAACGGGGTAAGCGACAGATTGGCAGGCACCCAGCCAACCCCTTTTGACAAGGCATCGGGCAGACTGGCCGCGGACACCGCGCGGCCACGGGTGATGGCGGCGATGTCAGTGGTGACAAAGGTCACAAGTTCTTCTGGCTTGATCATGTCACCCTCATCCACCAAGCGCCGCAAGGCGGGCGATAACAGTGTCCGTATCGGTGATCCAGCAATAGCCCCCATAGGCGCGCAACGCTGCCTCATGCCGTTCGGGCGTGTAGGTGGCGCAGGCATCCTTGACCACCGTCACCAGATAACCCCGGTCGGCGGCATCGCGCACGGCCATGTCAACGCATTGATCGGTGACGATCCCTGCGACAATCAAGAACCGCGTATTCAGGTTGCGCAGCACATAATCGGCGTTGGTCGAGTTGAAGAGCCCTGAGGAAGTTTTGGGCAAAACTGGCTCGTTTTCGGTGGGGGTCAAAGGTGCGATGATCGCCCCTTCGGGTGCGCCTTTGGGCACATGCATGGCCGACAGCTTGTGATCCAGCGAACGATCGCGGCCATCGGCGGTCAGGCTTTCGATGATGGTGTGGCAGACATTTTCCCCCGCCTTGCGAAAGGCGTTCAGGATCTTGACCTGATTGGGGATCACCAGATCATGGACGCGCTGCATGAAATAGCTGTCGGCAGGCATCGGGTGGGTCGGGTCCATCATCGGCTCGGCCCAGATGCGCTGCATGTCCACCAAAAGTAGGGTGCAAGCCCCCTTGGTATAAGCACTGTCACGGCGCAGGGTCTGGCCGCCGTATTCGATGGAAATCGGATCGCTCATATCATTCTCCGGCATGGTTGCCGCTGTGCGGCACTGTCTTGGGATTGAGATAGGGTTCATCAGATGTGATGCCGGACAAGCCACGCAGGGCTTCGATCTCGGCAATTCGGGCACGTGAGGTTGGCGAAAGATGCGTGGTGACAGCCGCAATCAGCGCTTCGACCTGCGCAAGCGCAGGCACCATGGTATCAAAGGGCGAAGGCCCTTCGACGGGGGCTGCGAGAACCACTTTGGCATGCGCCGCCAAGGGCGAGGCCCATGGGTCCGTGAGCAAGATCACTTGCGCTCCGCGTTCGGCGGCCCTGCTGACGAACTGTATCGTGTCCACCTGATACCGGCGATAGTCGAAGGCGATGATAAGATCGCGCCGCCCAATATCTACCAGCGAATCGACCCGGTCGGGCAGGTTGGCACTGACCATATGACAATCTCCCCTCAGCTGACGCATGTGCTGCCAAAGCATCCCCGCCAGATAGCCCGAAAACCGTCCACCAATGAAATGCAGCCGCAGCGCAGGGTCGCTGATCAAGCGTGCTGCCATTTCAAAATCTGCTGCTGGCACCATCGAGGCGGTAGTGTCCAGCATGGCGATGCTGGACCGGATCACCTCTTGGTAGATTTGCTCTTGCGGCACCGCAGCTGCCTTGCCCGCATCAATCATCGCCAAGGGCGAGTTCATCCTTGCCTGAACTTCGCCCAGCAAGGCCCTTTGAAAGCTGGAGAACCCATCAAACCCCAGTCGAGAGACAAAGCGCACGACCGTTGGGCCGGATACGCCGGCAATGGCCGCCAGATGCGCAACAGTGTTCAAGCCCGCCGCCGGATAATCTGCCAGCAAAGCGCGCGCCACCTTCAGATCAGAGGGCGTCAATGGCACGCTGCCATCGGTCAAACGATCGCGGATGGCCATCTTTTCGTCCCTTTTCTGATATGGTCCGGTCTGGGTCAGTATGTAACATACGATACAAACGTCAATGGTTTTGAATGATGTGAAATGTTATTGACACAACCGCCAAGCCTGCACCATGCTTTGAGTCGAACGGGATCATGACCGGATCTGTCGCCGAGTTTGGGAGGAATAATGCCGCGCATTGGGATACAGGCCGTCAAAGGCACGATCACACTCGCCCTGCCGCTGATCGCGCTGGCGATTGTTGCCGAGCTGGTCCTACCCCCCGCCTTGGCCCGTCTGGCGACGCTGTTTCTGATCTATGTCACCGCCGTTGTCGGGATGCAGATCTACAGCGGGAATTCGGGCATCATCTCGTTCGGTCATGCGGGGTTCATGGCGTTGGGGGCCTATGCCTCGGCACTGCTGACCATTCAACCAGCGGTCTTGCCCACCAGCCTACCCACCTTGCCGGTCTGGCTGGCCGGGATCGCGGGCGGCCAATCACTGTTGGTGGGGACACTTGGGGCTATGGTGGTTGTCGGACTGGTGGCTGTGCTGTTCGGCATTCCTTTGGCCCGGCTTGGCGGGTCTGCAGCGTCAATCGCCACGCTGGGGTTTTTGGTCATCGTCCATGTCACACTGGTCGCCTCGGCGGACATCACCCGTGGAAGCCAGACTTTCTTTGGCGTGCCGCGCGGGGTTTCGGCCTTCGTCGCCCTTCCGGCCGCCCTGATCGCGGTCGCGGTTGCGCGGATCTATCGCGGCACAAAGGGGGGCCTTGCCCTGCGCGCTGCCCGCGAAGATGAAATCGCCGCCCGCGCCAGTGGTGTCAACGTATCGCGCCAGCGCTTTGTCGCATGGTTGCTGGGTGCGCTGGTGTCCGGCACGGCAGGCGTTCTTCTGGCCCATTTCCTTGGGGCCTTTTCGCCAAAAGATTTTCATTTCAACCTGACCTTCCTTTTGATGTCGATGCTGATCCTTGGCGGCATCTCGACGGTCTCCGGGGCAGTCGGCGGGACGGCGCTGATCTTGGTGATGGTTGACCTTTTGCGCCGTCTTGAGGGCGGGGCCGAAGTATTCGGCGTGACCCTGCCCGAGGTGTTCGGTCTGACCGACATCGGCGTGGGTCTTGTCATTCTTGCGGTCATGTATCGGCTACGCGACGGGTTGTTCGGCCTTCGCGAGGTGGATGAGCGGCTGTTTCCCGAACCTGCCGTGACCGCAGCCTTTGCGGCCAAAAAACCGACATCCAACGCAGCATCGCTGTCTGTTCAGGGTGTGGGGCGGCGATTTGCGGGGCTGGTTGCGTTGGAGGATGTCAGCTTTGCCGTACGCCCCGGCCTTGTCACCGGTTTGATCGGCCCGAATGGCGCGGGAAAATCCACGCTGATCAACGCGATTTCGGGTGTGGTGCCGCCAAGTTCGGGCAAGGTTTTGCTAAACGGCACCGACACGGCGCAGATCCTGGTGCATGAGGTGCCGGCCAACGGTCTAGGCCGCACGTTTCAGAACATCCGGTTGTTTCGTAATCTGACCGTGCTGGAAAATGTGACTGTTGCTGCCGATGCCGTTGTCCGCCCCGGCGAGGACAGCCGCGCCGCCGCAATGGCTGCGCTGACAGTCGTGGGGATGCAGGACTTGGCGGCACGCCCGGCCAGTTCGCTTCCCTATGGGGCACAACGTCGGCTTGAAATTGCGCGGGCTCTGGCCCTCCGGCCCTCATTCCTGCTGTTGGATGAACCTGCGGCGGGCATGAATCCGGCGGAAACCGACGCGCTGATCGCCGTCTTGCGCCAGATCCGCGCTGACCATGAAATCGGCCTTCTGGTGGTTGAACATGACCTCAAACTCATCATGCGGCTGTGTGACCACATCGTTGTGCTGAACAAGGGCCAGATGATCGCCGAAGGCACCCCAGAGGCCATTCGCGCCAACCCCGCCGTGATCGAAGCCTACATCGGCAAACGCCGTGCGGCGGCCTGACACCATAAAACCAACCCAACAGAGGAAAACCGGACATGAAGAAATCCAAGCTCTTGCTGCTTTCAACCGCTTTCGTTGCTTTGGCCTCGGCCCCGCTGATGGCCGAAGATCTGGTGATCGGCCTTGCCACAGCCCAGACCGGCGGGCTTGCGCCCTACGACCAGCCGAACCTTGCCGGACTGCAAATGAAGATCGAAGAGATCAACGCAGCCGGCGGGATTGCGGGCAAGTTCCCGATAAAGACCATCATCAAAGATACCCGGTCGGATTCGGCCCAAACCGCAATGGTGGCGCAAGAGTTGGTCGATGCGGGCGCTCAGTTGATCATCACGCCCTGCGATGCCGACCCTTCGATTGCGGCGGGTATGATCACCCAAGGCGCGGGCATCCCGGCAATCTCGTTCTGCGCCACCACGCCGACGCTGCCGCTGGCGGTCGGGGATTACATGTTCTCAAACTATCCCGCCGACAACGTTCAGGCGGCGATGCTGGCCGCCCACGCGATTGAGGCCGGTTACAAAACTGCTTACATCCTGACCTCGCCCGACACCGCCTATACCCTGAAACTGCCGCAGTATTTCGGTCAGGTCTTTGCGGCCAAGGGCGGCAGCATTCTGGGCGAAGGCACCTTCACGATGGGCCAGCAGGATTTTGGTGCCGAAGTGACCAAGATCGCCGCGATGGACCCCAAGCCCGATGTTATCATGACCTCGGCCTATGAACCGGACTTCCCGGCCTTTGTTCGCCAGCTGCGTGGCGCGGGTGTGACCACGCCGATCCTTGGATCGGACGGCATCGACAGCCCCACGACCTTTGGCCTTGGCGATCTGGTCGAAGGCGTCGTATTCTCGACTGCGGGCCACGCCACCGCTGGCAGCCCCTTGGAGGCGTTCAACGCGAAGTGGAGGGAAAAGACCGGCGCGGCACCCGATACCATCTACATCGCCAATGGCTATGATCTGGGCAACATCATCGAGGCTGCCGTGACCGCCGCCGACAGTCTTGATCCGGCTGCGATCCGCGAAGGCATCGCAAATCTGGAAAACCTGCAAGGCGTGACTGGCCCGATTACCTACAAGGGCACCAACGGGATGCCGCTGCGTTCGGTTTCTTTGGTGCGGATCAAGGCAGGTGATCGCGATCTGGTGATCCAGGGCCAGCCCGATCCGGCCGACATCCCCGCACCCTGAGTGCAACCATTTCGGCCCGGTGTCACGCCGGGCCGCCCCCTTCGCATCAGCCTTGCAACAGGACAATCATGACCATGCCAGATGACTCCCTTTTGTCCATTGAGGGCCTGACCGTCAGCTATGGCGCGGTTGAGGCGGTGCGTGGAATCGACCTCACGGTGAGACGGGGCGAGATCGTTACCCTCTTGGGCGCGAACGGGGCGGGCAAAAGTTCGACCCTGAATGCGCTGGTGGGGCTGGCCCCGCGCAAGGCCAAACGGATGGTATTTGCGGGCACCGACCTGACGGGCCTGCCGCCAGAAACCATCGTGCGCCGCGGCATGACGCTGGTTCCCGAAGGTCGGCGGGTGTTTTCCTCTCTGACGGTCGAGGAAAACCTTATGCTGGGCGGGGCGAAACACGCTGCGCGCGGCAATCCGGCCCAAGTGAAGGCTGACATGCTGGAACGGTTCCCCATTTTGGCTGAACGGCTGCACCAAAAGGCCGGGTCACTGTCGGGGGGCGAACAGCAGATGCTGGCCATCGGGCGGGCGCTGATGTCTTCACCTGATCTGTTGCTTCTGGACGAACCCTCTCTGGGCCTTGCGCCACAAGTCGTAGACCGCATCTTTGATCTGATCGGCAACCTGCGGGATCGCGGTCTGACGATCCTCCTGGTCGAACAGAACGTGGCGCAATCTCTGGAAATCGCTGACCGGGGCTATGTGCTGGCCAATGGCCGGGTTGAGTTGCAGGGCAGCGCCGAGGCCTTGCGATCCTCTCCCGAAATCCAAGACGCCTATCTGGGCGCATAAGGTCAAGGAATCCGCGATGGACATTTTCCTGCAACAACTTCTAAACGCCCTCAGCCTTGGCGGCACCTATGCGCTTTTGGCATTGGGGCTGGCAGTGGTGTTTTCCATCATCGGCCTTATCAACTTTGCCCATGGCGAGTTGATGACCGTGACTGGTTATGCCGTGTGTTTCGCGCTGATCTGGGGCCTGCCGTTTCCCCTTGCGGTGATAGCGGGCCTTGCCGTGGCGATGACGGCGGCCTTCTTGATGGAGCGGGTCGCCTTTCGCCCAGTGCGAGGGGCCTCGGGGACGACGCTTTTGCTGACCAGTTTCGCCGTCAGCGCCATTTTGCGCGTGCTCTTTCAGAACCTGATCTCGGCTCGCCCGATTCCGGTTGCCATTCCTGCTTCGCTCTCGGGTGTGGTGACGATCGGACCTCTCCATCTGGGCATGATCCAGCTGATTTCCATTATCGTCACGCTTGCGATGCTTTTGGGGCTGAACCTGTTTTTGCATCGCACCATGGCGGGGCGGGCCATGCGCGCGGCGGCCGAGGATTTTGCCGTGCTTCGCCTGATGGGCCTCCGCGCGAATTCGGTCGTGGCAACGGCATTTGCCATCTCGGGCCTCTTGGCAGGGGTTGCCGGTGTGCTTTGGGTCGCCCAACGCGGCAGCGTCGATCCGCTGATGGGGGCGCTTCCGGTGTTGAAAGCTTTCATAGCGGCCATCATCGGCGGCTTGGGCAGCCTGTCGGGCGCGGTGGCCGGCGGGTTCCTCTTGGGCTTTATCGAAGTGATCTTGCAAGCCTACCTGCCCGAAAGCCTGCTGCCCTATCGCGACGCGTTCGCCATCCTTCTGGTGATCGCGGTGCTACTGTTCCGCCCGCAAGGGCTTCTGGCGCGCAAGACGCTTGTCAAGCTCTGACCGCCCAGTCAACTTTCAGGGGAATGACCATGATCCAACCGCCCGCGCTGAACACGGTGCCGTTCATCAGCGTAGAGAACATGATGAACCTTGTCCGCGAGGTCGGGGTAGAACGGTTCCTGACCGAGCTTTCCGAAAAGATCGCCGAGGATTTCCTGCGCTGGCCGCTGTTCGACAAGACACCCCGCGTCGCCGCCCATTCGCGCGACGGGGTGATCGAGCTGATGCCGACCTCGGATGGCATTGCCTACGGCTTCAAATATGTGAACGGCCATCCGAATAACACCCGCGACGGCCTGCAGACCGTGACAGCCTTTGGCGCGCTATCGGATGTGGCAACCGGCTATCCGGTGCTGATGACGGAAATGACCATCCTCACCGCCTTGCGCACCGCCGCCACCTCGGCCCTAGTTGCGCGCCATCTGATGCCCAAACACGTTCGTGTCATGGCTCTGATTGGCAATGGCGCGCAGTCAGAGTTTCAGGCGTTGGCCTTTAAGGCGATCTGCGGCATTGACGAGGTGCGGCTTCACGACATCGACCCCTCGGCCACCCGACGCTGCGCCGCGAACCTGGCCGGCCGCGGGCTGAAGGTGATCTCGTGCGACAGCGCGCAAGAGGCGGTGATGGGGGCAGGCATTATCACCACGGTCACGGCAGACAAGACGAACGCCACCATCCTGACCGACAACATGGTGGGCGAAGGTGTGCACATCAACGCCGTGGGCGGCGACTGCCCTGGCAAGACCGAGTTGCAGCGCGATATCTTGACCCGCGCCCGGATCTTTGTCGAATACCCGCCGCAGACGCGGATCGAGGGCGAGATCCAGCAGCTTGGAGCCGACCATCCGGTGACGGAATTCTGGCAGGTGCTGACAGGAGCGGTACCCGGCCGGACCTCCGACGCGGAGATCACGCTGTTTGACAGCGTGGGCTTTGCGACCGAAGATTTCAGCGCGCTGCGCTATGTGCAGCACTTGCTGAAAGACCACCCGCACTTCGATCATCTCGACCTTCTTGCAGACCCGGATGACCCCCGTGACCTGTTCGGGATGCTCCTTCGTGCCGGGGTCGCTTGATAAAGGTGCTTGCACAGCCTTGTTTTACAAAGGTCTGCTTTTCTGATGTGCATCGACATGCAAAGCAACACCAATGCCTGCTTTCCGCCCGGTTCGACCGGGACAATGCTGGTGAGACCCTGCGCGGCACTCTATGCTCGGACTTGCGTGACAGATGAATTTGGCCGAGGCTGCATCCAAGGTTTGGAGTCCGCTGAATCATGCAAACACAGACGGGAACGGCTGTATCCCTTCTTGAGCTGCTTTCTACCTTCCCGTCCCTGCGAACCATAGGTCTCTTGCGGCAAATCGTTGGGATCAGCGAGAGAACCTTGAAAGCACAGGTCGCGAAGGATCCGGGCGCGACCTTGACGCTGGAACAGAGCAAGCGCGCCGAACAAGTTTCAGCAATCCTGTCTCAGGCAGCCAAAGTCCTGGGATCAACGGCAGCAGCCGACGCTTGGATGACGAGGAAAGCCATCGGTCTCGACCGCAAGATGCCGCTTGAACTGATGATGACCCCGGAGGGATGCCTTGCCTTGCGCGACTATCTGGTTCGAATTGAATACGGCGTCTACTGCTGATCGGGGTGTCGCATCCTCAGGTTGGCCGCCCACTTTGATTTGCGGCCCAGGGATTTTTACGATTTGGGCAGGCTTGTGCACGGAGCAGAGGCTTTTTCCGACCCAACGCTACAGCCCAGGCTGTTTGCGGCGGGCCAAGCCAGTCACTTATCGGCTGCGAGAATGTTACGCCAAGCCGGATTTTCCCGGAAACCCTGGATTTTTGGGTCCAAACTACGACACGATGCTTTTTCCATGGATGGACGGGTAGGGTCAGTCTTCAGCCGGGTGTTCAAAACCGCCGTCAATCGCGCCGCTGATTCGGGCGCGACGGCAGCCGTCCGCCCATGGAAATGAGCCAAACTGCCCTCAAAGCACGCTTTGGCCGCCCATTTCAGACCGAAATCGGCCTGTAACCTTGACAGAGGCGGTCCCAGTTTTGGTCTCGGAATGACCTATGAAAGGCTGGACCAGGTTGCAGTCGGATCAAGAGCTTGGCCGCCAGAACAGCTCTGAGAAAATCTTAACCTGTTGTTTCATATGTTTTTTCGTAGCGTGCGTTTTGCGGTCCGAGGTCGATTTGACCTTGTCATTTGCCCCGGCGGGACCGAACTTGAGCCCAAGCAGATGGTACGCAAATGAACCTCACCTTCACCAACCACCCACAGCATGGCCCCCGTAACAACATGGGCGACATCACGGAGCGGGCCCAACGCGATGTGCGCTTTGCTGCCATATCCGGCCGCCAAGCAAGATCTCGCGTGGGGTCCTATGCTATTGGGCAAGATATCCAGCTGGCCCTCCGTGGGCCTTCATCGAAGCCGGTGGGGCAAAGGGTAACTGCGTCTCCCGTGCCGCTGACCGGCTGACGTCGGTCCCGCGGCCCTCCAACTCAGCCATTTTTCGCACAACGCATGCGGTGACCGGATTTCTCCGGCCGATGCCGCTTGCCCGACTTCCAAGGATTTCCGCCATGCCCCGACAACGCCCTTCATGACCGCGCGTAACGCCTGCCCCCCGTCTGAACAGAGACTGATCCAGACGGCTGCCTGACAGGCACAGCGCCAGCGCTCCTCATAATCCCATCCTCCGCTTCAGCGGGCAGCAATCTCTTGTCTGCCCGACCCCCCCCCTTTTTTTCGCAATCCCAAAAGGAACCCCATGACACTGATCCTTGAACCGAACGACCCCACGCCCTTCACGGTCGCTCCAAGCTTTGCCGAGGTGCTGGTTTCCCGGCTGCGGGCAAGTTGCAAGCCAAAGGCCGCGCTGTACCCAAGCCAAGCCAAGGTGCCGGACAGTTCTGTCGATACCGACCTGGAAGACGACCTCTTGCCCGAAATGGAACGCACAGAGGCAGCACCTATGGAGCCCGCGTCGGCAGCACCTCCTGCGACGCTGCCGACGCGCCGCTTGCTGACCATCTTGCGGCTGGCGGCGACCTTTGTCTCGGAGGAGGCCCTTGAACCGCTGCGCCTCCGTGGCGCCGTTACGATCCTGCGCGGGATTGATGTCCGCGATCTACCCCTGATCATGGAAGGCTTGAAGACGGCACTTCCCGATCAGGGCTGGCGGGTTTTGGAGCCTTCGGTCTCTGAAGGTGCGATCAGCAAAACCTCCGCGGAGCGGTTCCTTCGGGAAATCGACAGATCGCTCGACACGATGGCGCCGGTACTGATCCTGCTGCCTTTCGAGATCGCTCTGCCAGCCCATCTGCAGCAGCCAGGGGTCGCCAGCTTCACATACGCGCCGATCTCGGCCGACATCCTTCTCGGCTTTCTTGAGGCGATAGACCGCGCACCCGAGGATGCGGGCGCGTTTCGCAGCGCCTTGCCTGAACCGACAATCCTTGCACGGCTTGATACGGCGCAAGCCGCGGCGGCGCTCCGGTTCGGATCCGGACTTGATCTCGCACAGCGGCTGGAAGCCCTGACCGGTCCAAACCCGGATGGTCCGAGGCTTGAAGAGGGGTTCAGCGACAGTCCCGTTGTTCAAGCCGCGCGGAGGGTCGTCGCGGATTTTGGGGCCTGGCGCCGCGGTGAAATCGGCTGGTCCGACTTCAGCCACTCGCTTCTGCTTTACGGACCTCCTTGGACCGGCAAAACCATGCTTGCCCGCGCAATGGGCAATTCCGCGGGCATCGCCTTCGTCACTGGCAGTTTTGCCGAATGGCAGGCCGCGGGACATTTGGGGGACATGCTGCGGGAAATGCGCCGGACCTTTGCCGGGGCGCGTCGGAAAGCCCCGGCCATCCTGTTCATCGACGAGATCGATGCCATGGGCTCCCGCACCGGCGATGATCGACACAATCAGAACTATAGGGCGCAGGTCATCAACGGGTTTCTTGGGGAGATGAACGCGATCGCCATCGAACCCGGCGTGGTGGTTGTCGGGGCCTGCAACCACGTTGACAGGATCGATCCGGCTGTGGTCCGTGCGGGTCGATTTGACCTCAAGTTTGAAGTGCCCATGCCGGACGCGGACGCAATTCTTGCTGTGTTGCGTCAGCATCTCAAAGTCGACTTTCCGGCGGACGACCTTCAACTGCTCGCGCGGCAGGCAGTTGGGCACAGCCTTGCTAGCATCGACGCGGCAATCCGAGCGACCAGATCGGAGGCGCGACATACCGGCCAGCCGCTCGATCTTGCCATGCTGCGCGATCAGTTGCGCCTGACGCCCGAGGAGGAAGACCGAGACGTGCTGTGGCGGTATGCGGTGCATGAAGCGGGGCACACCGTGGTTTCCGCGGCGCTGCGGCTTGGCACCATCCACCGGATGTCCATTTCTCGTGATGGTGGACAGGTCGCAAGCCAGCCCGTCATCGGCCATGGGGTGTTGACCGAGATCGAGAACCAGATTTGCCACGATATGGCTGGCCGCGCTGCCGAGGCAATGATCTTCGGTGAAGTCTCGGCCGGAGCAGGCGGATCTTTGGCATCCGACCTGTCGCAAGCCACGCGGCGGGCGCTGATGATCGAAACCACCTGGGGCCTCGGGAATCTCGGCCCGATCTGGATGCCTGCACCAGAAACCGTGCTGCTGACCGATGAACATCTGCGCAACCGGGTTCGGGCGAGGATGGAGGCCGCAGAGGAGCGCGCCCTTGCCATCCTGACCACTCATAGGGCCAACCTCATCAGCCTCGCCGAAACCCTACTGGAAAAGCGCAGCATGCGTGAGGCGGAGATTCTGCCCTGGGTCCATGCCGTGCAAGCTCATGCGGCCCAAGCAGACGAGGTAAATCCGGACCACGACAAAGGGCCTCTGGAAACCTGACAC